>JADMIO010930461.1_pt1 | contig 41238 bp, 36 predicted proteins | sample 8958161 | NCBI WGS metagenome assembly JADMIO01 (sample SAMN16585339, study PRJNA669376) | soil metagenome | isolation source: Crop rotation soil | place: USA: Cullars Rotation, Alabama | collected 2011 | reverse complement strand
GATGCCCAGCAATTGAAGATCTGTGCCCCCCGCATTTTCTATTTTTTTCTCAAACTCTTCACAGTAAACTTTCAACTGTTCCTGCGGCAACGTACCATCGGGGATATAACAATTTTCAGGAAGTATGTCTATATGATCAAAAAGATTTTCGCTCATGAACCGCCGGTAGCTCTGAATAGCATCTGAAGGCAAAGGGTAATATTCATCAAGGTTGAAGCTGATGACATTCTTAAAGCTTAAGCCTTCTTCGTTGTGAAGGCGTATCAGCTCGGCATATACTTTCTTTGGCGTTGAACCCGTGGCGAAACCCAGCACCGCGTTCTTACCCTTTTGCTGCGCACTAATAATGAGATCGGCTATTTCGCGCGCAACGGCTTTGGAAGCGACCGAAGAGTCGGGATAAATTATAGTAGGCACTTTCTCATGCGATAAATGCTTTGATGGCATTTTTATTTCTGATTCCATTGATACAAAAATTGTTATTAGTCCTATTAAATAAAATGTGTTTTTCTAAAATATATATTACCGGATTGCTATTTTAAACGCTGTTTGTTATTGCTGCTCAAAATAAATCTTCTGATTATTTCCGAAGTTTCGAAAGATAAGATCTTGTACAGCATCATGCAAACCATATCTGACGAATCATTTGTCCTTCAAAATTGTTATGCCTGGTTGCGCAAAAATCATTGCGGAATAACCCGAAAGATTATTCCTGAAATAGTTTAATCGCCGCTGAAATAATTCTTTATTATTCAATCCCGGCCTTGCTGTAACTGGCCTTCCAAAGATCATAACGTTTAGCCTGTTGTTTAATCCGTTGTTGAAAAGATGGCCAGTTCCTTTTTTCTTTCGGGCTCCACAATACCTCACTCAGCGCAGTCATCCGTGGAAAGATCATATACTCCACTTTTGATGGATAACTGACATATTCCGTCCATAAATTTGCCTGGGCACCTAAAATATATTTAGCGTGGGCAGCATCCAATTCCTTTGGAACAGGCTCATAGCCATAAACTTTTTCCAGGTTTATGAATCCGCCAATTGTAAGGGAATCATCTTTTTTTACCTGTGAATAATCGAAGTATACCCACCCTGTAGGTGTCATAATTACATCATGTTTTTCCTTAGCTGCAGCGATACCGCCCGCCTCGCCACGCCAGCTCATTACCGTGGCATTGGGTGCAAGTCCGCCTTCCAAAATTTCATCCCAGCCAATTATTTTACGCCCTTTACTGTTTATGTATTTTTCCATTCTATTTATAAAATAACTCTGCAACTGGTGCTCATCCTTCAGGCCTTCAGCTTTCATCCTGGCCTGGCAGAGTGGGCATTTTTTCCAATTTGTTTTTGGGCACTCATCCCCTCCAATATGTATATACGGCGAAGGAAATAGTCCCAGTACTTCATCAATTACATTTTGTAAAAACATGAAAGTAGAATCTTTTCCTGCACAATACACGTCATCGAACACACCCCAGGTACCTTGTACTTCATATGGCCCCGTACCAGGACAACCAAGCCAGGAAAACGCTGTAAGCGCCGCTTCAGCATGCCCCGGCATCTCAATTTCGGGCACCACCGTGATAAAACGGTCCGCGGCATATTGTACTACGTCTCTTATCTCATCCTGGGTATAGAAACCGCCGTAGCGGATATTATCCTTTCCTGTACCCGGGTGGTGGCCGATAATGGTACCGTTGCGGTAACCTCCTATTGTTGTCAGCTCAGGGTACTTCTTTATTTCTATCCGCCAACCCTGGTCTTCCGTGAGGTGCCAATGGAAATAATTCATTTTATGAAGTGCTATATAGTCGATATACTTCTTAACAAAAGATACCGGGAAAAAATGCCGCCCTACATCCAGGTGCATACCCCTGTACGCGAACCTTGGCGAATCGACAATAGAAACTGCAGGGATTGCAAGGGTTACCCCTTTATCGGCCGGCAATAGTTGTATCAGGCTCTGTATTCCATAGAACGTAGCCGGGTAGGTATCGCCCGTAATCGTTACCCCCTTGGCAGTAACCTCGAGATTATAAGCATCCGTTGATGGCGCCTTTGCAAATTTTTTGGTTGTCAGCTTTATGTACCCGTTTTTACCTGCACCTGTACCAAGTTTAAAACCATAAATGTTTTGCAGGTACTCATTTAAAAAGTCTGCTGCTTTTTTGTTTTCGGCATCATCGGCAATCACAACTGTTTTTGAAGTAATCGTGAAATTGCCCTGGTTGACTTTTAAGCTTACAGGTTCCGGTATGATACTCACCTGTTGGGAAAACGAACAAAAGGAAACAAGCGCGAGGAGCGTAAAAAATGTGCTTTTTTTCATCATGAAGTTGGGGTTTGTTTTGATTTTGCTATATGGATTTAATATATTTATTTCAGTTCCAAAAATCACCTGTTCTGTGTTGCAAAATTGACAAATCAATTTCAACAAATTCCATTTTTATCTTACGGCCGCTAAAAAGATACTAACACCGGCGGTATATTATCCAACGAAACGTGCATTTGAATTATCCATCGCAAAGGCTAAGGAAGGCCGGGCTTATCGTTTAAAAAAAGGACAGCAGATTCACTCCTTTGTTTTCTTAGCCAGTACCACATGTTTTATATTTTTTCTATCATAAGTGTAAGTAATATGCACGTTGCCATCAGCTGTTTGAATAACAGCCGGGTAACTAAACTCCTCCTTATCCCCGTTTTCCAAAATACATATATCGTTCCACTTAATACCATCCCGGGAAATCGCAACATTGAGCTTTCCACGATTGTTGAACCATTCTTTACCTTGAGTAGTTGGATTATATACCACTAATTGAGATCCATCTTTTAATGTAAGGGCATCTATTCCAGAATTTGGGTTTGGCAAAATCAATTTTGACAACTTACTCCAGGTTTTGCCATTGTCATCCGACCAACTCTGAACGATTTTATCCTGGTCACTTCTGCAAAGCATCTGCAAACGTTTATTCGGATACTCCAGGATAGCGGGTTGGATAACGCGATAATTGTTATTGGAATCTAACGGAATAATTTCCCATGTTTTACCCCTATCTTCAGATCTTTCGATATGAACCGTCCACTTGTTGTTCTCTTCTTTGCTCGAAGGACTGAGTATAGTACCGTCGGATAATTGAACAGGTTTATTTTTAATCGGCCCTAAGGTTCCTGCTGGTAGCCTGGCAGGGTCACTCCATGATTTACCTCCATCGGCTGATGTAATTACCATTCCCCACCATGCTGCCGGATTTGGCCCCACTTTGTAAAACATGAACAGCCTGCCTTGCTTTTCCCTAAAGAGAACAGGGTTCCAGCAGGGAAATTTGAGGGAGTCATTTATAACTCCATTCGCAATACTTACCGGCTTAATCCATTGATCTTTTTCCTTTGAAGTAAGCCAGATATTAACATCATTTGCGCCTTCTTCTGAGCCGCCAAAGCATGCAACCATTAATTTCCCCGGAGACACTTCTACTATGCTCGATGCATGGCATTCCGCAAAAGGCGGATCAGAAAAGATCAATTCTTCCCCTATTTTTTTCCACCCCGACTGGGCATAAAAAGTTGAGGAAATTGCCAGGCAAAAAATAATGGTTATAGCGTATTTCATTTACAAAAACGGAATTTAAAATTTGATAAATTTATCCGGCAACATCAAGCCAATCTCATATTTAATAATCACACTCACTTAATATCTATGATGTTTTTAGTTCGACGTAACTTCAAGTTTATGCTTACGATCGCGTGTACCTGTCCCCTCCGGCCTTTTCTCATAATTTTCCATAACCAGGGACGCCGCCCCAATTAACTCGGCATCATCACCCAACGTGGATATTTTTATACTTGTATATTCTGCAAGGCTTGGAATACAATATTCATTGATCGCCTGTTGCACCGGTGTGACCAAGATTTTACCTGCTGCAGATCCCCTGCCGCTGAGTATTACGAATTCGGGATTGAAAAGATGTATCAGGATAGCCACTCCTCTTCCGATTGTATAACCACTGCCTGATAAAAGTCCAATAGCAAACCTGTCCCCTTCATGGGCAGCTTTTACTATTTTGAATAAGGCCTGGCCAGGATCATCTGTTGGCAAATCTTCTAACCTCGTCACCTGGCCCGTACGTAATCCATGTATTGCTTTTGCTACAACAATCATTAATGATGCTTCCGTTTCCAAACAACCACTTTTGCCACAAGTGCAAAGCATGCCATTAAATAAAAGCGGTATATGACTAAATTCTCCGGCAAAACCATTGTGCCCACGATACAATTCCCCGTTAAGGATTACGCCAAGACCTATTCCCCAACCCACATTTACGACCATTGCATTTTTACTGTCGCGGGCGGCACCAAATTTAAGTTCGGCAAGTGCGATTATACTCGAGTCATTATCTATGAAAACCGGCAGTTTGATTTTTTCGCTGATATGATCAGTAATGCTTTCACCGTCAGTAAATAAATAAGTATGATTCAACCCTCTTTTTATGTCGACGAAGCCCGGCATTCCTATTCCTACTCCTACAAATTTATGGTTCGGAATGCCAGATTTATTTATCACATACTGAATCTTTTCAACTAACACGGTAAGTGCATTGGCATTGTTTAACAACGGCAGTTCATATTTTTCTACAGGTGTTACAAACCCGTTGTTCATGTTCATTATCCCTATTCTTGTAACATACTGGTCCATCGCCACCGCAATCACATATAAAATATCAGGATTAAGTGCATACATTAAAGGTTTACGGCCACCGGTTGATCTTGCGTACCCGGTTTCAATTACATATCCTTCATCCGTGAGCGAATTTAAAAGCTGCGTGGTAAGCGGCAAGCTCTTCCCGATTCGCATACTCAGTTCCGCACATGACAGGTCCTTTTTTACATACAGGTTTTTTATCAGCAAACGTTTGTATTTATTATTTTTTGTCTTCATAGAAACGTGCAGGCTGAATCTTGTTTCATTTTTTAAAGATAGTGACTTCTTTTAATTTTTTAATAAGTTTGAATTATACTCTTGATTTTATATTCTTTTTTGTTTCCAAGATGGAAATTTTCGATACTTTACTAATTAATTTAGTAAATAGGTTAGTTATTGATGTTAAGCCCATTGCCAGTCAGCACTTCATGCTGGCATAATTTTATTATATTTGGACATCAAATTATATTTAATGACAAAACAAATAATTATAGAGCGAACTTTAAAAGCTATTAACCAACTTCCTGCGGAAAAGGCAGAAGAAATCTCTGATTTTGCTGAATTTGTTATAAAACGTTATGAAGAATATAGGTTAAAAGAAGGAATTCAAAAATTAACTGCCGATAGCCAATCTTTTGATTTTCTAAAAAATGAAGAAGATATTTATTCTTTAGCAGATTTAAAAGAAGTGTACAATGGCTAAGGGTGATATTGTACTGATCACATTTCCCTTCACCGACTTGAGTGGTAGTAAACTAAGACCAGCACTGGTTCTGGCTGATACTAACCTTGATCTCACTGTTTGCTTTATAACCACACAAATCCAATGGCAAGAACCAACAGACATTTTACTTATACCAAACCCTAACAACAGACTTAGAATACAATCGCTCATAAGAATAAGTAAAATTGCAACTTTGGACAGAGTATTAGCCAAAGGACTTCTGGGAAAACTGTCTTGATCTGAAATGGTCGAGTTGAACAATAAACTCAAAACACTGTTTCAATTAACCTAAGTAAAGGAACATCCAGTACCCCCGCCATTCAAATTTTCTTAACTCCTTTTTTATGATGCCGATAGAGCAAACGCGAAGCTAAGTGGATAAGTCTAATAGTTAAAATGTTTATCAGTGTCTCAAATGGAAATTTTCCCACAAACACTTACCTGCTTGCAGAAGAAGGCCAACTCTCCGGCGCACTCCCGAACTGCTTATTGGGCTTAGGCCCCATTGTAAAACTTAGTGTGCCGCCCTCCAGCAAAGTTGCATGACTGATATATGTTTTATTATATGGTTTGCCATTTAATAGTACGCTCTGAATATAAATATTTCCCTTACCTCGGTTATTCGCCCTGATCGTCATTTTACGTTTGGATGGCAGCTTTATAATTACCTCATCGGTCATCGGAGAACCAAAAACATACTGTCCTCCTGAAGGGTTTGCAGGATACATCCCCATAATGCTCCACACTCCCCATGCGCTCATCTGACCGCAATCTTCATTCCCCGCATATCCATCTGCCTGGTCATGATACATGGAATCTACGATCATCTTTACCCTTTCCTGGGTTTTCCAGGCATCTCCAATAAAACTATACATATAGGCGATATGATGGCTCGGTTCGTTACCGTGGGCATACTGGCCAATTAATCCGCTCACATCAGGGGATCTGTTGGCCCCCTTGATCTCTGAACTCACTGAAAACAGGGAATCGAGCTTTTGCACAAACTTATCCGTGCCACCGTGAGCTTTGGCAAGGCCGGCTACATCCTGTGGCACAAAAAATGAGTGCTGCCACGCATTCCCTTCAGTATACATGGCTTTAACTTCATCATGTTCTGAAAGATAGGGATCGAAGGGCTGCACCCAACTTCCATCACTATTCTTTGCACGGATAAACCCGGTAGCAGGATCAAACAGATTTTTCCAGGAAGCGGAACGTTTAATGAACGTTTCGTAATCGTCCTTGCGGCCCAGTTTCTTTGCGACCTGGGCAATACACCAATCGTCATACGCATATTCTACAGTAACGGTAACGCTGCTGCCATACTTATCCTGTGGTACATAACCATATTGCCGGTATACATCTGTGCCGCGGATATTTTGCATGGCGCTCTTTTTCATTGCAGTGTAGGCTTTATCTACATCTATGCCTTTAATACCCTTTAGTATTGCATCCGCCAGCACGGGAATCGCATGGTAGCCGGTCATAGTATTCGTTTCCCAACTGCTAAGATCCCAGATTGGCAGCAACCCATTTTCATTATAAAAGGCAATCATCGTGTTTAATATACTACTGATCCTGCCAGGCTGGGTGATTGTGAACAGTGGATTTAACGCCCGGAACGTATCCCAAATTGAATAGGCGGTATATCGCTGTCCATGATCCATTTTTAATATCTTTCCTTTCCAATTCTGATAACTCCCATCCGCATCGGAATAAAGCACAGGAGCCATGCAGGTATGATATAACGCGCTATAAAAAATGCGTTTCAGCCGCTCATCCGAAGTCTTGATCCTTACCTTTTCCAATTCATTTTCCCATTTTGCTTCTGCAGCTTGTTTTACCTTGTCGAAATTCCATCCTTTGATTTCCTGTAAAGCATTTAACGCCTTTTTAGTATTTACAGTGGAAAGTGCAACTTTTAAGAAAACAGGCTTTGATTGGTAAGCAAATTCCAGTTGAGCTGCAACCATTTTACCCTTCGTTTCTTTTCCGAAAACAGCCTTATTCCCGTCGCTTAAATGCAAAGACTTTACGGGTACCGAAGTACGTGCAGCAAAGTATACTCGTTGAACATTTGCCCAACCTTTAGAGTAGCGGTACCCCACAATGGTAGAATCATCCAGGTATTGAACGAAAGTTTCGGTAGGCGTATCCCAATTGATGTGAAAACCCAAATCAAAACGAATTACAGGAGTACTGCCGGCTGGAAAAATATATTGATGGAGCCCGCAGCGTTCGGTTGCAGTAAAGAACGCCGCTATCCCATTATTCAATTTTACAGAATAGTAGCCTGGGGAAGCTTTTTCATTGTCGTGACTGAACCTTTCTTTATAATGCTGCCCATCCAGTACAAGGCCATTTGCCGGCATTACCGAAATATCGCACCAGTCGCCAATACCAGTACCGCTTAAATGAGTATGACTGAAGCCTGCTATACTATCGCTGCTATAATGATAGCCGCTGCACCAGTCCCAGCCGTTTTGGCCATTATCGGGACTTAACTGAACCATACCAAAAGGCACGGTTGCACCCGGATAGGTATGGCCATGGCCACCGGTACCGATAAAAGGGTCTACATATTTTGTAAGCTGTTGCGCCTGGTTACTAGTAAAAGTCAAGAGGCCAGCTACAAGGAGGAAAAAACTCATCCGCTTACAAGATAAAACCACACATTGTATTAGAAACATAAACAGGTTTTTAATAAGAAAAGGTTATTCAATTACCTATGATTGACCATTGACCATTGACTATTGCCTATTGACCATTGACTATTGACTATTGACTATTGACTATTGAGCATTGACCATTGACCATTGACTATTGACTATTGACCATTGACCATTGACCATTAACCATTACTTATTTAAGGCTTAGCACCTTCAAAGGAAAAAGCAAGCGCCGGGTAACCAGTACCGTTTTTTACAATAGATTTTGGCAAGGTAACAACTACCTCACTATCCTGGCTCACCCATTTTACAACTTCACCCGTTTGCAGCAACTTCATCTTCGTGCCTTTTGCAGGCAGGTTATTTTTCCATTTAATTGAGGAAGGTATGACCGAGTTTTCTTCCAAACACACCAATGCATATTTATTAGTGCCTGTCTTACTTTGTGTAAAATAAGTATTGCCATCCTTGTAATCTGATGTTGCACGGGTATTGTAAATCGCTTCCCCATTTGACTTCATCCAGGTCCCTATTTCTGCCAGGCGCTGTATCGCGGTTTCAGGAAGCGTGCCATCTGGTTTTGGGCCTATACCAAGCAACAGGCTGCCTCCCTTTGCCACTACTTCTATCAGTGTATGAATAATTTTAGTGGCAGATTTGAATTGGTCATTCGGCACGTAGCCCCAGTTATTGGCCAATGTTAAACAACTTTCCCAGGGATTGTCCAGTTGCTTTTCGGGAATACGCTGCTCAGGGGTTTGATAATTTTCGTATCGGCCATGTACGGTCCGGTCAACAATTAATAGTCCGGGCTGCGCCTGCCTGGCCATGGTTGCGATCCTTGGCATATCGATGTCCTGGCTCCAGGTCGGAATAGGTCCGCCCCAGGAACGCACTTCGTCATTGACGGTTTCCAAAGGCCTCACCCAACCGCCATCTAACCATAGGATGTCAACAGAACCATAATCATGCATTAATTCACTCAGTTGATTGTAGGTAAAGGTTTTGAATTTGTTCCATCGCCATGGGAACCTGCGTATGTCGTAGTTATTGTTCCTGTCGGGTGTTGCATATTTCGGCCACCAGTAATTTTCCGAATGCCAATCCGGCTTGGAGAAATAAGCGCCGATCATAAACCCTTTCTTTCTAAATGCATCAAAAACATACTTTGCCACATCCGCCCTTGGATCTTTGCCAAACGGCCCGTTCGATATTTTAAAATCGCTTTGCTTCGTATCGAACATGTTAAACCCATCATGGTGCTTGGTGGTGAAAACGAGATATTTCATTCCCGCGTCGCTGGCGGCTTTCGCCCATTGGTCCGGGTCGAAGTTTACCGGGTTAAAATCTTTTTGAAGACCCCAATACCATTTTTTATATTCAGGATAAGAAGAGGCGCTATCACGCTCGATCCAATCTTCGGAACATATCGACCATGATTCAATGATGCCGGGCACTGCATAAAGTCCCCAATGTATGATCATCCCAAATTTTTGGTCCTGCCATTTATCGAGCTTCGTCTTTACCAATGGATCGTCCGGCCATTCGTATACTGTAGATTGTGAATGGATGTTCTGTTGGGCCCCGGAGTAAAAAGCCAGTACGAAAATTGATCCAAACAAAATGCAGAAAATTTTTCCTTTCATTATCAGATGTATAAATTTAAAAAATATGCTCAACCGGGTGCATCGGCGCGGTTGCATCAATTTAAAACCGGTATTAACTAAAATCCCGAGGATGAAAGAATACCTGCAATTTCAAAAGGCACAATTTACAAAATGGAAACAACTTCTAAGTGTGCATCAGTTTATTCTATTCAATAATACTGTGTAGCGTAATATTTTTTTGAGCCAGGTATTGAGTAGCGAAGCGGCATTACACCCGCATATCATCCGGCATCCAGTTGGTGACCGATTTTTTTATCATATCCGCGGAAAGGCCATCATGCAAGGTTTTTTCTATAAGGCCCGGCAGTTCTTCGTCTGAAGCAAAACGCAGTGCAGCGAGTTGAGAAAATGACAGCCGCGGCTCGATATCTTCCAATCGTTTTTGCGTAAGCTGGTAATATCGTAACCGCATTTCCAGCCTTATTATCCTGTTTTGATTGGTTAGGGAATAATGCTGTCGCAGCATAAAGGATAGCCAGCCCAATAAAACAAAAACCAGGGCAATAGCGAACCATTCTAACGAACGTTCGGAATGTTGAAGTCCTTGCCTTACACTTAATGCAGTAAGTATTGTGATAAGGGGGTAAAATATGAAATGATGCGGGTAATAATATTTGAGATGATTTTTATAATCCTGTTTCTTCATGTTGATTGTATTTCGTGGGTAGATTGCAATTAATGAAAATAGGAAAACTTGCTCAGAATAAAATAATTTTCAACTTTCCCCTCTACAAATACGTCTTTGAGAATTAGTTTTGTAAATTGGTGAATGCTGATGATTCCATCCAGGATGAACGAATATTATTTGTTTTATCGGTAACGCTTAGTCCAATGTTTAATTAAATGATCGATATAGAGCGGGGCAAAAACAAGCATCAACTATTCTTATGACAGATATATCTTACCTCATTATGGGACTTTCCGCAAGTACTATTCTACTTGCAGGGATTGTTATCTTTAGGAGAAGAAAACAAAATAAACGCAAATATTGAGACGTACATTATAATGTAAAGCAACATCATATAAAATTATCATTCAAAAACAGCATGTGCCCCTGGTTAGCCCCGTTTGACATTGCCTATAAAGGTGAATCCTAGTTGAATTTTAAGAATAAATAAAGCAGAAACTGGTTGCTCTTCCAGGAAAACTTCCCTTCTTAATTTACTCCCAAAACGAATCCGGCCTTACTAATTAAAGCCCACTTCTTTAAAAGAAGTACATAACATCAAACATAAAAATCCACTGTATATCACACGTGAAGTATATCTTGTGTGCTGCTTTTTAATATTATCAGCGTAGCTAAAAATGGGGATGCACATTTGGATTCACGCTATGCATTCTATCAGGATGGTTGGTGCTGTCAATTGGGTGTTATGGATTGATCGTTGTTGGTGGAACGGCGAATTAATACGGAGTCAACCAATTATCAACCTTCAACCACCGCCAACTAACTGTAACAACCAACAACCAACCAACAACCAACAACAATCAACCATACAGGATCATGGATTTCTTACATACTTATTCCATTATTGACTGGGCCCTTATACTTTTATCTGCCTTTATAATCGGGTTATCAAAGGCCGGATTAAAAGGTATCGATATGATGAACGTTACCATAATGGCCATTGTTTTTGGTGGCAAGGCATCCACCGGTATCGTGTTGCCGCTTTTGTGCATAACTGATATCATGGCAGTTATTTACTACAACCGCCATGCACAATGGATGCATTTTTGGAGGCTGATACCCTGGATGATGGCCGGCATCCTGGTAGGTGTATTTGTGGGAAAAGATTTAAATGAAGCCGTCTTCAGGAAGATTATGGCTGTGATTATTATGTTGACTGTAGTGATAATGGTAGCATTGGAAATTCGCAAAAGTGATTCAATGCCTTCCAATAAACCATTTGTTGCCAGTATGGGCCTGGCCGCCGGATTTACGACAATGCTCGGCAACCTGGCAGGTGCGTTCTCCAGCATTTACTTCCTGGCTATGCGGATGCCTAAAAATAATTTTATTGGTACAGCCGCCTGGGTGTTTTTGGTGATCAATCTTTTTAAACTTCCTTTCCAGGTTTTATACTGGAAAAACATCAATGCCACTACACTTCAAACCGACTTGCTGTTGTTACCTGCGCTGGCAGCCGGCTTTTGGGCAGGCATTAAGATAGTTGCCAGGATAAAAGATGACAACTATCGGAAAGTAGTGATCGTTTTAACCCTATTGGGAGCAATCGTCATTTTTTTAAAGAAATAGAAGTGCTTTAATGTTCAGCCTCGTCCCTGGAGCAGGATCACTCTTTTTATACAGTTCCAAATGCTACCATTCACTATTGCTGATGCATGAAAAATCCGTTAGAAAAATTTACATGGTTTCGATGCATTATTCTATATACGGGTTGAATAACAATAAAAGAAATTAGGTAATTTAGCCCTCCACATTTTTTACAATGACTAAAAGCCTGTTATGTAGCGTAAATACCTGCGCAACGTGCCTGTATAAATAAGAAAAATGAAGACATGCAACATAAGGTGATATATATTATGGGAGTTTCGGGTAGTGGCAAAACCACTATCGGGCAACAACTATCTATGCGGACCGGCTATCCTTTTTATGATGCTGACAATTTTCATACACAGGAAAATAAAAAGAAAATGAATGCCGGCATTCCGCTTACTGATGAAGACCGGTGGCCATGGCTTGAAAATATTCATGATTTCGTTGTAAAAGAAATAGATGCGGGCAGTATCATATTAGTGTGTTCAGCACTTAAACAGGCGTATAGGGAGCGGCTCGGCGAGGCTATAGAAGAAAACTGCAGGTGGATATTTTTGCAGGGAGATTACAACACCATCCTTGAGCGGATGGAAAGCAGGCGGGACCATTACATGCCTCCCACATTACTGCGATCACAATTTGACGCGTTAGAAGTGCCTGCAAATGCCATATGCGTAGATATCAAACAGCCCCCGGACGTCATTATTGACGATATTATTTCAAAAATAGTGTAGGTAGTAAATAAAGTAATAAAAGTATATACAGTATAAAATACCGGTATGTGTGTATGAAAGGGTGATTACCAATCTTAACTCGATGACGCTATAAGATCGCGGCTATGTTGAGCACATAAGCAAGAAAATAAGTTCCCGCCCTCACGAGATTCCAGTCCATCGTGAGCGCTGTTCAGTGTTTACTGTCTTTCCCTATTTACTCTATTTACTTTATTTACATAACTATCCTCTCAACCACCAACAACCAACCACCAACAACCAACCACCAACAACCAACTGTTTAGCTCGTAACACCAGTAGTCCTTTTCTTCCTCAGGAACTTTTGGCCGCGATGTACCGTAGGTATTTCTGTACCTATTAATCTGCCCCATGGTTTTAATTCGGGTACACGGTCGAATATTATTTTTAATACCCCGATAAACGGAATCGATAAAAACATACCCGAAAGCCCCCATATTGCACCACCTAGCAAAACAACGATTATAGAAATGAGGGCGTTTATTTTTACTTTGGATGATACGATATAGGGGATCAAAAAATGATTGTCAATAAACTGGATAATGGAGTAGGCAATGACAATGCCCAATTGCGTCTGAAATCCATCCTTTGTTACTGTCGCAATTAAAACGGGCAATAGTATGGCCACGATTCCCCCGATATAGGGAAGTACATTTAAAAACGCGCCGAGAAATCCCAATAAAACAGCGTATTTGACGCCGAGTAATAAAAGCGCCGCAGTGTTCAACAAACCCACGATGAGCGCCTCGATAATAAGCCCGAACATATAGTTTTGAATAGCACCCTTTGTTTGTGTGAGAACAAGCCTTAGTTCCTTTGCATTCTCTTCGGCAAATACATCATACAGGAAATCAATGATGAGTGTTTTATAAAAGAGAAAAAGGAAAGCATACACCGGTAACAAAACGACCATGGAGAGCGTCCCTACCGCGGTCCCCATGGCAGCCGTCAACAAAGGTTTTAAACCCTTTTTTGCCTCATCAAGATATTTGTTTTGCTTTTGAACATCAATCCCAAAATTGCTACTGATTTCATGTTGCGTTCTTGCCAGCAGTTCCATAGATTTCTTTTTAAATATGGGTACCTGTGTTGAAAAACTACTCATTTCAACAAACAAGAAATATCCAACAGCGGTAATTATCAGCAACGCTGTTATCACTGCGATGGCAATGGCAGCGACACGTGGAACCTTCCATTTTTGCAAAAGAATCGTTAATGGATTAAGAAGTACGGCAAGCATCAAAGCAAATGAAATCGGGACAAGTATTTCGCGAAGATTAAATAAAGCATGCGTGCAAAGGACCAATCCAAACAGAACAACGGTTGACCTGATGTAAAAAGGATATTTTTTAATCATTTTTGGGGTATAAGTTGTAAAAATACATAACATACGGGTTGAAAAAACAATTCAAGCTAATTGAAAAAACCGTACCAGCCTGTAATACGGATTACATAAGTAAATATGGCATGGATTTTTCAAGCTATCTGTTACCGGCCAACTCAGTAGAATTGAGTAATAAAGCCTGGTATTAGTATAAACGTACAAATCCTTCCGTGACCTATGCGGAATATCTTGAACGACCTAAAATGCCTACCATGACTGAAAAAGAATTCAATGCAAGCCTGATCGGACCAGTTCAGTTTTCTTTGGCAACAAGCCGGATAGCGGTGGATAAGGCTACTAACGAAAAAGTAAAGGAATTTGCAACTTTTGAACTGGCGGAAGCTGTGGCTGTTACTAAAGTTTTAACGGATCTGGGTAACGTGATCCCCATAACAGTCGAAAACACTAAAGCCGAATTTACGGAAATTGAATCTGCAGGAAAGGGAGTTGCTTTCGACAAACTGTATATGAAATCCCAGGTCGCCAATCATAAGCTTTTGCGTGATCTTACTGAGGAATACCTGAAAGAAGCACCTTCGGACAAACTTGATAAGGAAGAAATAAAAGAAAAGCACCTGGCGATATTAGTGTTGACGATATTTAACCAACATATTGCTATTGCCGAAAAAACAGCCGAGGAATTAGACAACGGAGAGCCGTAATAAATGCTTTATAGTTCTCAAAAGTTAACCGGCTTTTCCATGTAACACACTAATAATCGGGCTAATTTAGCGTGTAAATTATTCAACTTGAATTATTACGCATAAAGGTTTTACATTATTTTGGAGATAATTTTGCAGCATGGAAGCATCGGAAAAATTAAAGCGTATTGTTGAGGCCCGGATGAAACTGAAAGCACGTTTCGAAGAAAAGATCAGGCTCACGCCTTCCGTGTCTGACAGTAAGCCCATGGGCCGTGGAATTGTCAACAGGCACGGAATGCCGGTGATCCCACCAGGCCAGACCATTACTGCCAAATGGCCAGTATTAGACCTGGGCGTGCAACCCTCTATATTGACTGATCAATGGCGATTGGTGATTGATGGAGCAGTTGAAAACCCTGTTAATTTAAGCTGGAACGAGTTCCTTGATCTCCCGCAGACTGAGGATACATCTGATTTTCATTGTGTAACCACCTGGTCCAAATTAAATATAAATTGGAAAGGGGTCAGGCTTATAGACCTGGCGGCGCTGGTACAGCCATTGGAAAATGCCAGTCACATTATGTGTTATGGATACGATGATTATACAACCAATGTTTCGCTGGAAGAAGCTTTTAAACCAGATGTATTGCTGGTTCATACTGTTGAAGGAAAACCACTACCCAAAGAACATGGAGGGCCTGTGCGGATGATTACGCCACAGTTGTATGCCTAGAAAGGATCAAAATGGATATCCAGGATAGAATTTTTGCCAAAAAATAAGCTAGGTTTCTGGGAAGAAAGGGGTTATTCAAATACAGCTTACCCCTGGAGAAATGACAGGTACAGCTAACCTGCATCTGATATAACAATAATAAAAATTATCAATCTTTAAATATTATTTATGCCTGTTCCTGAACACTACAATCGGCTTATGCCTTACCTGATTGTACCGGGTGCAAACCAGTTCATCGAATATATGCAGGATGTTTTTCAAGCCACAGTGCAGGTGATTGTTCCGCGCAGCGAAAACATTATCATGCATGGAGAATTGCGTATAGGCGAAAGCGTTATAATGTTTGCCGACGTTACACCAGAGTTTGGCGCGTGTACTACGGGTATTTTTATTTATGTAGATAATGTAGATGAAACATACCTTAAAGCAGTGGAGAAGGGCTCACAGTCAAAAATGGCGCCTGCTCAACAATCGTACGGATATACCTGTGGTTTCAGGGATCCATTCGGTAACGACTGGTGGGCCACCGAAATACCGTCTGCATAATTTTTCTTATGTATTAAATGAAAGTGCCTGACAGGATTGCATACTGCTATTTACAGGCGGCAATCTAAAATGTTGGTAGCAAGTTTAGGATTTCCTACTTCGACAGGCAAAAAATACTACATATAATTCTGAAACGACTAAAAAAGATATTAATAATATTAGGGGCTGCAATCGCATTAATTACATCAATTTATTTCTCGATATTCTGGTCGACTAAATATTGGTTTTCGGAGAACTATAAATTTGGGAAATACAATTTATATACCAATACTACTTTACATAAATCATCCGGGTACCTTGACAAAATAGACCACCGGCTAAAAGTCTGTCCGCTCTATGATGAGAAATTAGAACATAGCATTCATATATTTTCATCAGAAAGTAAGTTTAAGTTTTTTGCAAGTATTGCAGGTTCTGCATACCCGGCGCAAGGTTTTAATATGCACGCTTTCAACAAAATTTACATATCTGCACCTTTTATTGAACAAGTGTATTCTGATAGAAAAGCTGCGAATAAAATAGTACGCTATTCTGCTATGGAAGGAAGTGTGGAAGAAATCATTTGTCACGAAATAATTCATTCTTTTGTTTACAACAAGCTCGGTAGTATAGAAGCATCTTCTTTACCTGGCTGGAAACAAGAAGGATATGGTGAATACGGAGCAAACATTCTACCAAAGCGTAATGACACGACTTATCGTTTTAAAGATAGAGTTGACCTTTATAAAGACAGTTCCTTTTGGAATGGAAATAAATTTGCCTTCGAATATTATGAAGCTGAAATTCTCGTTGAATTCTTAATTGATGTGAAGAAAATGACATTTGAACAATTAATGATTGACACTTTCACCTATCAAATGGCTTTAAAAGAGTTGAATGACTATAAGTTTTAGTTTGACTGACAAGAAAGCATGCCACTAACAACAGTATTGCAAATACATTCCCACTTCTCCAGTTCATCTACCGAATACATTTATAACGCCCCCATTTGTTTAAGAAATTTTTCTGAATTGGCTTTAACATTATCCGGCGGGTTCATGCTTAAGGATTTTTTAAAATTAGCTATTGCATTTTTCTTATCTCCTTTCGTAAAATAAGCTTCGCCCAGGCTGTCCCATGTGTTGGCACTTTTAGGGAATCTTTTTGTATTTAGCGTAAGCATTTCTATCGCTTTGTCATGATCACCGTTATTCAACAGTTGATACCCATACAGATTAAGTTCGTTTTCGGTAGCTTCAGCAATTGCCTCATTCATCATTTTTTCTGATTCTTCCGTTTTTTTAAACTCTTTTAACAATCCTGCTTTTATGCTTAAGGTCGCAAAACTTCTATGCTGTGCAACTGCCTGATCAATCCAGGTGAGTGCCTGTTCCATATTGGTCTTATTTTGAAGCGCGTAATTTGCCGCACTTGAAAAACCCTGCCAGTTAAATCCTGTGGGCCCCTTCAGTTCTTCATTGGCATTAGCCATTACGATCTTGTCCACATCAAATTCTATCTTTACCGGAAATTGTTTCTTTTCCCAGTTTAAAACAAGGTTTGCCGACGTTTTGGTGATATCATTAAAATCATAAGTCAGCAATTCTGTAAAAGATATGGCCCTGATTTTAATATTGGCCCTGAGTTCATCCTGCTTCGGATCATAGAAAAAACTTCCCCACGACCTGCTATCTTTTGAAAGCACTACTTCGCCCGTGTTGTCGTTGTTAATTACAAAAAACAGTCCATACACACCGGCGCGTACTGGCTTACCTTCTACCACGGCATCATGTGAAAACCTGATGGTAGTATTTTCATTTGCACCAGCCCGCCATGGCGCTTCGTTTCCGGTACCAAAGCCCTGCTTGTTCCATCCGTAGGGCACTAATGCACCCCATACATCCCGGTTCTTCACTGAAGGCCTTGAATAGTTTACAGTAATTGTAGATATCCCGATCGTTTGGGAAACAACGGCTGCTGGGCTAGGTATGCGCGGTGTAGTAATTGCCTGGCTTCCTGCTGTAAATGATACCAATGCCAAAAACAATGGCAGCATTATTCGTGTCATTGAACGTATTAACATATTTGATAATTTAGTTAATGAAAAAGAAGTGATTGGCAATCAAATTACAATTTGGTTTTACACAGGTGGAAAATTTTTTACCCAACCCCCTATAATCAGGATTAAAAGCCAAAAAGGAAATCCTAAAACACTTGCGTAACAGGCGAAGGCCTATATTGGCCCTGTGTAACCATTCGTTTCTTACTCTCCTGTTTTCCCGGAGCGCACAATAATTTTTACATTTTATAAACTTTTTTCCATTTTATGGAATATAAGGACGACCAGCCCCTCATGAAACCCTTACTGGGGCTGGCTTTTAGGAATTGGCACAAATGCTGTTATCTGCCTGTTGCAAAATTTGTCTTAATAAAATCAAACAAAAGAAAACCCTGTGCAAATGAATCGTCGTATTTTCTTTATTAGTGCAAGCAGGGAGAATATCTCCTCAGCGAATGCATCTTCTAATGATCGTAAAAGGGGCATACCAGTATATTTTTCTGTGAGAACGGAACGAAATCACAAGAATTCAGCGGGAAGAGCGGCCAGCAATTTAATTTATCTAAGTTGGGAAACCGAAACGGAAACGAACACTTGCTACTTTGAACTGCAAAGAAGTGAAAACGGAAAGGATTTCTATCCGGTTGAAATTGTAAAAGCGCAAGGTATTGGCAATATTCGCACGAGGTATGTAACGATGGACCCTAAACGAATTTTTCTAAGGGATAGGCTCGAGTACCGTTTAAAGGTTGTTTTTCTAAATGCAAAAGCAAGCTATACAGATACAATAACTTTGAATTTAAATACTATTACAAATGCGTCGGTTTATGATCTTACTTACGCAAACAGTCAGCAATAAATAAGGTATCCCTACCTTGTAAATAATCCCTTACCTGCTAAAAAATCCCTCCAATACTCAATAATACCAGGCTACAGCCACGGCTGTATAAACTGTTGTATTTGTTCACAAACAAGATATACGTTTATTACCCTTTTTGAAACCTTAAACCACTAAAATTTAAATGAAAACACAACAAGGCCCCGAAAAAATGCCCCATCCAAAAAACCTGCACCAACTCGTGGGTGTTGCTGTAGGAAATGTATTACCTGCTGCCGTACGCAGAAATAGCTTTATCGTAAATGAAGTACCCCGAAATTTCGTGATTAAAACGGATGAGACGATCCTGTCTAAAGTATTGGATGACTTGCTGAGTATGGTTACAAGCAATTCAAAACATAGCTGCATCCGCATAAAGGCAAAAGAATACGAGGACATCATATTTGTCAGTGTTAAAGATAACAACAGCCTGGTTGACTATAAAGTTAGCGACAACCTGGAAGCCGTAAAACATCTTGCCAGGGGTATGAATGGTAGTGTAAACATTGAAAATATCGATAAGACAACCACGATCTTATTAAGCTTTCCGAATTTTCCAAAAGCTGCGTGATCTGATCGATAAAATGGTATTGGGGCTATATTTCAAACAGAGGATTAATTACAAATTTGAAGTTTGATGAACGTCCCTCCATGGAGGTAAGAATAAGCCATGGTTATAATGATTCCAAAGGCAATATCATTAATTTAAGCTTCGTTAGCGGCAGTTCAATTGCACCGGCCTTTAGGTGATAAAAGCTTTTACTCTTTCCGGCTTTAGCCAAATGCTCTTTGGCTAAAGCCGGCGCGTTAATACTATAATTCCCGCACTAAAGTGCGTGGCAATTTAAACCTCACTTAACGCTATCATCCAACCGCAAATAAGATCATGCAAAATCTGCATTGAAGCCAATCAAATTATTTCATTCCAATCTTAAAGATTGTATCTTCCCCGAACTAAAGAAATATTTGGGCAGATGCTTGAATCCACATCGGAAAAAAATAAACTTGGCTTATGGACGAGCACCTCGCTGGTAGTAGGTAATATGATTGGCTCCGGCGTATTCTTAATGCCGGCTACGCTGGCTGCATATGGTGGTATCAGCGTCTTTGGCTGGATTGTATCTTCCATTGGAGCTTTTTTACTTGCAAAGGTTTTCGCTAATTTAAGCAAGTTGATACCTAAGGCTGAGGGCGGGCCTTATGCCTACTCGCGTTCGGGTTTTGGCGATTTTGCAGGCTTCCTGGTGGCATGGGGATATTGGATATCTATCTGGTGTACAAATGCTGCAATTGCAATATCTTTTGTAAGTGCCTTGAGCACTTTTTTTCCGATCCTGGCAAGCAACGCCGTCTTCGCCGTTGCAACAGGCTTAGGCGCAATATGGCTCCTCACCTGGATAAATTCACTTGGTATCGTCACCTCCGGCAAGCTTCAGTTGGTGACCACCGTCCTAAAAATTGTGCCGTTGCTTTTTGTAACTATCGGCGGCTTATTTTTTTTAAGGATGAAAAATTTTATCCCGTTTAATACGAGCGGTACTTCAAATTTTGCAGCGATAGCAGCCACGGCAACGTTCACCTTTTTTGCCTTTCTTGGTTTGGAATGTGCAACTATACCTTCAGGCAGCGTTGCAAATCCTGGAAAAACAATTCCACGCGCGACTATGCTGGGTACGCTCATCGCTACAATCATTTATATTTTAAGCAGTGTAAGTGTAATGGGAATGATTCCTGCACAAGACCTTCAACGATCTGTTACACCATTTGCGGATGCTGCTGTTATTATCTGGGGCAGCAAGGCGCGCTACCTGGTGAGCGGCGGTGTAGCGATAGCGGCCTTTGGTGCACTAAATGGCTGGATCCTGATCCAGGCCAGCATACCTTATGCAATCGCAAAAGATAAGTTGTTTCCTGGTGTATTTGGTAAGATTAATAAAAAGGGAGTTCCCGTGCCGGGAATGGTAATTGGAAGTTTGCTGATCTCCGTACTGATGATAATGAATTATACGAAGGGTCTTGCAGAGCAGTTCAAATTTTTGATATTGCTCACAACAATAACAGTATTGGTGCCCTATATCTTTTCAACAGCAGCTTACATTATCATACGGATGAGAAATAAAGATTTACATTCGGGACGAAAGGGTTGGGCAGGGGCAATTATATTGGCAGTTGCAGCCTTTTTATTTTCGTTGCTGGCAGTGGCAGGTTCCGGGCAGGAAACAGTTTATTGGGGTTTTATATTATTAATGATAGGAGTGCCTTTTTATGTGATGATATTATGGAAAAAGAAATTCTGAGCGGTCAGTAACTCCTGAAGCATTGGAGGGCGGCGAGCGGCTATCACAAAATACAGCATTTATATATCAAAAGTAAACATCAATGATTATGAGTTTTACCTGTCATTCAGACATTGGAAAAATAAAATCGATGTTCATCAAAAATGTAAAGCAGGCGTTTGTCAGCGATCAACATATTGAAAAGTATTGGGCAGCATTAAATTATTCGGGTAAGCCAAATCTTGGCGAAGCAATAACCGAGTATGCCGATTTCGAGTCGGTTTTGAAAAACAATGGCGCCGAAATCTTTAATTTTCCCGAAGACGGATTGGTAAATATGGATTCTGTTTATTGCCGCGATGCATCCGTTGCCACCAACAAGGGAATGATCATCTGCAACATGGGCAAAGCAGGCAGGGTGAATGAGCCCTCCGTGCAAAAACAAGCATTTGAAAAAAACGGCATCCCTGTACTTGGTACAATAACGGCACCGGGTACATTGGAAGGCGGCGACGTTGCCTGGCTTGACGAATATACACTTGCCGTGGGCCATTCCTATCGCACAAATGAAGAAGGTATCCGGCAGTTGAAAGCCCTTTTGGAGCCGATGGGTGTTGAGGTAATTACAGTACCACTGCCCCATTACAAAGGACAACAAGATGTGTTTCACCTGATGTCGATCTTAAGCCCGATTGACACAGACCTTGTTGTTGTATATTCACCCTTAATGCCAATTGCATTCCGCAATCTTTTGCTACAGCGCGGCTATCATTTGATAGAAGTTCCGGATGAAGAGTTTGAAAGTATGGGATGTAATGTATTGGCGCTTGCCCCACGCGATTGTTTGATGGTGGATGGTAATCCCGTTACAAAAGCGGCATTGGAGGGAGCCGGTTGCAAGGTGACGGCGTATAAAGGCGATGAGATTAGTGTAAAGGGAGGCGGAGGGCCAACCTGCCTTACGAGGCCGATATACAGGTATAAGGTCTAACAGTTTAAGGCAAATAGCATTGCTCATTTATACCACGCAAGAAATAAATTAGTGATTGCCTAATATGCGTTTTTCCAAATGATAAGTATTTGCCAAAATAATAAACTAAAAAGAATAAAATCCCAATTAAAATTTTTAACCTTAGTAGAATTTTTGATTATTATGCTTCAACCTTATTACCTTATTCAATATGAGATAATATTTTAGTAGAATTTTTTAACAAGGTGATAAGGTTGATTGTAATATTTTTTTATGCTAAGGTTTTTATACAAGATCACCATTTACGCCTTGTGCACTATCCGGAAAGGACTTATCCGGAGAGCATCAAGGGATAAACAGATCGGATCAAATAAATTTCAAGAGAAAGTAGACATGACAAATTTTTGTTTATAAATATGGCTACCCGCCCATGCTTTCGGGGAAAATATAAAATCACACCCATTAATGTCATATAAAATTCAAAGAGACAAAAAGAAACATTTTTTCGTAGGCATTCCCCTGGGTTTGTTGCTTCAATTTGTTTGTTCGTATCTTCTCCCGGCCAACCCTGGGTGGGCCGTAATGATCAGCTTTGTGATACTGGCAACCGGATGCTACGGCTTCGAATTATTTTCAATGGTTACCGGAAAAGGGCATGCGGAAAACCTTGATGCAATTGCCGGTATACTTGGAGGCATGATTGGTATAATAGCATACTGGTGCATTCGTGTTTTAATATAAGGCAAGGTAATTATCGGGTTAGTTATAGAATAAAATATTTAAGCCGGGCAAGTCAATGTGCGGAAGCAAGCTTGTATCACCAAATTTACTCCCTAATCTACTGATTGCATAGTCTGGCAATAAGCAGCTTATGCTGCGGAAAAAGCTTTGACAGGATTTCCACTTTAGCAAGCTCAAAATCATCAAAGTCGAACCCGGGCGCCACAGTGCAACCCACAAATGCGTACGGTGTGCCGGGCGAAGGTTCCGCAGCAAACCAGCACCCAGCGGGCACGATCGCCTGGAATTGCTCACCTTTGAGCAAATCACTTCCCAACTTTATCGTTTCTAATCTGCCATTCAAATGTATAACGTAAATGAGCAGTGTTTCTCCCGCATAAAAATGCCAGCATTCATCACTTTTGATCCTGTGAAATGCTGAAAAATTTCCTTTTTCCAATAAAAAATAAATGGCCGTGCTATAACTTCTTTCTCCATTAAATCGTTTAGGGAGAAATGTTTTAGGTATGGTTTCCAGGCACCTGTAATTCTCTTTAAAATAGCCGCCTTCAGGATGCGGTGATAAGGCAAATCGTTCCACCAATTGTTTGGCAGTAATCATGTTTTCCATAATTAAAAATAACCAGATTTTTTATAGTTGATCATCTGCGGTACCGGGTTTTACTCAGCGAATTAGTTCCTCAACAGGCGTTCAAAAAGCGGGGCGTTCAAATGCATATTTGAATTCGCACCAGAATGCATCCAACGCAATCATGCGGGCCTTTAAGAAAGAAATGATCCCAGGCCAATCAGCTTTATTTAATACATTCACCTGTGGCAGCAAAGTATAGATTTCACTGATCATCTTTCCATGCTGATTTGTTTTAAGCCGTTCCCATATCCAATCTTCTCCTAACCTTTCATGCAGTGCTTTTTTAAATTGCGAAAATTTGTCAAAATAAAGTTTTTGCATACCAGGATCGTTGTGCGATAAGGTAATTGAAACCCTTGCTCCTTTGTTGTCAGCGCTCATGATAAACCTGATGTCCTTTTCGCCTGTTTTATAGTTAACCCAATTGATCTTTTCGCCTTCGGCAGAAAGAACCGGGGCCATATATTTTCCAAGGGCCGTCCAGAATTGCTGTGTTATTAAAGAAGCCTCCTGCTTTGAATACATACTGTAAAATTAAATGCTGTTGTGATTATAATGGTTTTCAGGAACCATTTATATTGATAATATTTTCTTTTGCAAACGGCCCCTATAAAATATGGAACGCTTGCAGGATCATGCCGCGGCCTGTTCTTTCTATGTCCGCGAATTTTCTATGTTTAAATGATCAGTCTCCGGCCTAATCCTACATGTCAACTTAAAAACATGATCCATAATATCCATAGATTCCATGTCGGTTACCATCGGTGAACTATGAGTTTTCTACCAGTTACAATTTATTAGCTTTGCAGCCTTATGACAATCAGGAGACAGGCATATAAAACATGGAAATTATCCGCGCCTATCATCCTGGGGGAACTGACCCAAATGGCATTGGGCATTATTGACAGCATAATGGTAGGCAAGATCAGCTACCAGCACCTGGCCGCTGCCGCATTAGTGAACAGTGTGATGAATATTCCTTTCGTGCTTGGGTTTGGAATGACAATGTCTGTTTCGCAAACCGTTTCGATGGCAAATGGGAGAAGGGACAGTTTAAAAGTTTCTCATTATTTATACAATGGTTGTTGTTTATGCGCTGTTGCTGCTATCATTATTGCAATAGTGCTGAATTTCAGCAGAAATATTTTATTTCATTTAGGCCAGGATCCATATGTAGCCGCGTTAGGCGTACCCTACTTACAGATAATGGGATGGTCGATCATTCCCATGATGCTGTTTATCGGTATAAAACAATTTACCGATGGCCTGGAACGCACAAGAACGGCAATGATGCTTTCCATTGCGGCACTGCCGATTAATATCTTTCTCAATTGGCTGTTGGTGTATGGCAACTGGGGCTTCCCCAGGATGGAATTAACCGGTGCGGGACTTGGCACATTGATTACCCGCGTACTTATACTGTTGATATTTATCGTGGTTTTATTTGTTCATCCCTTTTTCAGCAGGTATATAGCGGTAAGAAAAAACCAATGGAACCTGAAATGGAGCACCATAAAAGAACTGCTTCATATCGGGGTACCAAGCAGCCTCCAGGCAGCAATGGAATCCGGAGCATTTGCTGTATCAGGTATTATCATCGGTACGCTTGGCGCTATCCAACTGGCAGCTCATCAAATAGCGTTAAGCTGCGCCTCCGTTGCATTTATGGTGTCATGGGGATTGGCGCAGGGCGGCTCCATAAGAGTGAGCAATGCCTGGGGAAGAAACAACTGGAAAGACATTGAGGCAATCGGTAAAAGCACTTTAATAAGCGGCACCTGTTATGGGGCTTTAGGGGTGTTAGTTTTTGTGGTTTTTAGAAATATTTTACCATTATCGTTTAATGATAATGCTGCCGTGTTAGGGCTTGCATCAGTATTAATGCTATATGCCGCGGTTTTCCAGGTCTCAGATGCTACACAGGCAATCGCAGTGGGTTTGCTGAGAGGCGTTAAAGATGTAAAAGTGCCAACCATGTATATTGCCATTGCGTATTGGGTAGTTGGTATCCCTGTTGGATGTTTAATGGCATTCACGTTTAAAATGGGTGCCGCCGGCATGTGGATCGGTTTCGTCAGCGGCCTCACATTCACTTCTTTATCGCTAAATAACCGTTTTTTTAAAATATTGGAACGGAGGCTTAATAAATTTAAAGTCAGTGTACCTTAGTCAGTGAATTGCCGCAGCCGATGAGACAGATAACCGAGCAAAGAGGAGGTTTATGCAGTTACAGGTCAGAATGCGAAGCACAACTCGCAGATCATTTGGCGGATCTCATTCAGTGTAATTCAGTGTAATCCTTTAATCCTGTTAATCCGTGATTCAGATACCCCATATAGCATTAGATCAAAACTAAAAGCAGCACCTCACAGCGCTGCTTTTAGTTTTATTTTGAGAATACCCGGTTCGCTTATTCGATAACTAATTTTCGTGTAATCGTTCCTGACGCACCTGTAATCTTTATCACATATACCCCTTTTCCAAATGAAGACAACTGAATACTTTCATCGCGGTACTTTTGACGCAGCAAAGTTTTGCCCGAGATATCAGTGATCGTTATAAAGCTGTTGGTAAGATTTATTGAATTATCATGTAAGATATTCACGTGGTCCCTCGCCGGGTTAGGCGCGATACTGATCCGCCCGCTGCCTGATACTGTTACAAAAACTATTGGACTGAGGTTAAACTTATCATCTTTATCTACCTGCCGCAAGCGATAAAAAATGTATTTAGACGCGGTTACTGAACCCACATTATCTATAAACCGGTAGTTCTGCCGCGTATTGCTGTTGCCTGCAGCTGCAGTACGGCCCACCGATACAAAATTAATGTTGTCTGTACTCCGTTGCACATCAAAATAGGCGCTATTTGATTCTGACGAAGTCGACCATCGCAACAACACTTCGTTCTTTTGCTTATCCGCTTTTAGATCAAGGAGTGTAACAGGAAGTATATTACAAGGTATGTACTGAAAACGGGTTTGACTAGTAAGTGAAATTCCCTGGTATGTTATGTATTGCGACGCAACGATCACCTGGTTTGCTGCGTTATAATCATTTATAAACCTAAGTGCCAGTACGAATGTTTGGCTTCCGACATCATAAAACTCACCGTGCATCGAATCGATCCTGTTGCTAACACCATAATAGGAAGTAAACCGTGATGAATCCTGCCATTGATTATTTACGAGTGTTTGATGGACTTCCTGGGATACCAGTGAGGTGCCTGTTAAGTAAGTGTATATTTGCTTTGATTTGTCACCTGGAGCTCCGTTTTCAAACTCATGGTTAATGGAACTATCCGCTAACCCTGCGGCATTATTATAATAAACGGTGCTGTCCGTCGTTGACCACATCGTCCCATTCCAGCTTTGGAGGAGATTTTTTGTACGAAACCCATTTGCATCGTATGTACTGGTGTCCAGCGAGGAATTTTGCCAGGCTGAACCTGTCCATGTTTCTGTAAGAGAACCTGCAGGTTTTGTCGTTGACTGGTAGTAGGTGTCCGTAGTCCTGCTAAAGTTTATGTAAGTGGATGAGGCCGGGTTCCAGTTCTGCACAACCGTTTGTCTAAGGTTTCCATTAGGATAATAATCATAAGTCGTATAAGAGGCATTGGTCAATTGGCCGTTATTCACTTTTTTTGAATAGCGGTAGGCAACCCGGCAATTCATAGCATCATGATAAGAACTGTCCGTGCCGGTTAACACAACCGGACCTCCAAAAGGGAAATTACTAAATGTAGAATCTGTAACCAGCAATTGTGCGTGGGCTGTAGTTACGATTCCAACCATAAAAACGATGGATAAAATTTTTTTCATAAGCTTTTTTTTAAAAAATAAACTGAATTTTTCATTTTTTTTAGGTGGCTAAGTATCACACTCTTAATTACAAATAAATGTAATTCATTTTTCTAAAATTTGAAGCAGGAAACAAAAATGAATTACGAAATAAATGTATTAGTTTTTCAAATAACATAAACAGTACTACCCGGAAACATTGCCAAATTATTTATTAACATTTGACTAGCATGTCACCCAGCACTTCAAAGAGATCAATTGTTAGTGGAATAACCCAAATCGAACTATTCAACATGGAACAGCGCTTGCATTTGCACAGTACGCAGGTTTGGCCATTATTTCAGAAGAATTAACTGAAATGCCGTTACTATCTATGGCGGATGCCTATTTTTGTACCAGTTATTTGTGTTGCTCTCCTTTTTATTACACGGTATTTTTCTTTACTGCTAATAGTCATTTTTAATGAAGTTCACCCGCGTTATACATCTCACGCAACAGTTTGGTAAAGCATTTCAGTTATTGGTTAAAAATGATCCTATGCGTCTTGCAGGTGCTACCGCCTTCTTTACAACGTTCGCCCTGCCGCCCATTCTATTGATCCTTATACAATTGCTAGGATTATTATTTAACCGGAGAAGTATCAGCAGGCAAATGTTTGGCAGTTTGAGGAGCGTGGTTGGGCGGGATAGCGTACACGAAATTGCCGGTGTTCTCCGGGCATTCAGAGAATTGGCGGTTAGTTTGCCTGTTGCCATTATCGGCTTTTTATTCCTGTTGTTTGTGGCAACAACTTTATTTAAAGTGATCCAAAGCTCATTTAACCAACTGTGGATGATCAGGAGAACGGGTAAACAAAGTTTTGGCATGGCAATAGCTCAACGCGCCAGGTCGTTCCTGGTTATATTGTTTATCGGCCTGCTGTTTATGGCTTCTCTACTGGCGGATAGCCTGCAATTGATTTTTGGTAAATACCTGGTCGGGCGAATGCCTGAATTTGGCGTACTTTTTAATACCGCGCTAACCACTGTTATTTCGATTGTAACCGTTTGGGCATGGTTCACTGTGCTGTTCCGCTACCTCGCCGACGGACGTCCTACCTGGAAAGTTGCTATTACCGGCGCACTGCTAACAAGCATACTCTTTACTTTTGGTAAGTATGTTCTGGGCTGGCTACTCCCCGGAAGCAACATAGGCGTGATCTATGGAACATCCGCTTCAATCGTTTTGCTGCTGCTTTTTGTATTTTACTCGTCGCTCATTTTATATTACGGAGCGGCTTTCACCAAAGTTTGGAGTGAACATATCAACCAACCCATCAGGCCCGTTAACCACGCAATATTTTATGCATACGCAAATAAAGATCCCGGGAAGGTAAATTGATAGCCTGGGAAAAATTTCGCTTGCCCACTGTTAACATAGCTTTAGAATACTGAAGCGGTTGGTACTGCATCAGCCGCTTCAAATGCTTTAAGGTAACGGCTCTTAAATCTCGATGCCTCTGCTGCCTTGTTTTGTTCCAGCAGGCTGTTGTACATACCCACTAATGACCAGCCATTGCCTGGATTCATTACGAGATCTTCCCGATATACGCTTTCCGCTTCCTTTGCTTTGTTCAATTTCAACAGGCATGCGCCAAGGTATTGCCTCGAGGGAACCAGCCAGTCCTTTGGTTCGCTATAAATAAGGTTATCCTCTTCCCCAACCGCCTGTTTAAATGCGTCTATTGCGGAACTCGTTTTCCCTTCCGCAAACAATAATTCACCCTTTAATATCCCTGCAGCAACTTTGCAACATTGGACGGGTTTATTAAATGGCATTTCCCTGATATTAAGCACGCTATCGGCCATCTTCCGCTCAAGATTATCGAGACATTTTTTTGCTGAAACAAGATCTTTATTATGAACATAAGCGAGCCCTTTTGCAAAATCGTTCAACACTGCTGCATATTTCCAGGTGTTATCCGGATCTGATGATTGTAATATATCGCTCCATTTACCCATTCTTACCGCGGCAATAACAGGAATCATATAGATCGACTGTAAGCCGGGCTCTTCCCCTATTGATGATCTCAGTTCAAGCAACCTTTTTCTTGCACGATTATACAAGGGCAGGGCCTTATCATACATTCCCGCATTCATGGCACAATAAGATTGCACGTCGTAGAAATGGAGGGAGCTGTTCTTTCCAATCTTTAAATTCGGCACGAGTGAATCTACCCTGTTGTTCCTGTCATTCGCATCTTCATTTACATATACGCCTTTTGCGAAAAGCCCATTGCGTTGGTACATATGAGTGGACATGTGTACCATGTGGCCCACGCCTGGGAGTGTTTCCTTAAGCACATCCGCGCTGTGCAATGCACGTTCAGGGTGTTTGGAGGCTTCGGTGAGGTGAATATGATAATGAAGGGCCGCAGGATGCGCCGGATCATTTTGCAGGATTGCTTCACAAAATTTTACCAGTTCCGGCGTCCATTCTTTGGGCCGGCCATTATTATACCAAAAGTCCCATTTGTGCTCAAGCATTACCGCATCCACATACAATGCCTTGATATCGTCGTCGCCTGTATATTGTTGGGTAAGCAAAGACATAGCAGCAGCATAATTGCGGTCCAATTGCACACGGTCGGCATTGGTGGTATCGGAAGAATAGCGTTTCTGCATAGCCGTTACCAGGGCCTGCTCTTTTGCCGAAGCGGCCGACACCAGGCTGGTCATTTTGCTTATTATTCCCGGCACCTCCCTGTTCATTCTATAATAGTAATTATTATAGTAAGGACCCATTGAAAGCGCCTGGCCCCAGTAAACCATAGCGCATCCCGCATCAAAGCGTGCCGCCTCTTTGAACGATGCAAGGGCCTCACGGAAATGATAGCTGTAATAAAAATTAAGGCCCTGGTTAAAGTATATCTGCGTGCTATCGTTACTTGTAGTAATTGTATAGCGGTGATGCCCCCACCCTTGCAACAAGGGTATGAACTTGCCGTTATCGCCTGCCATTATATCGGTAAGTGCTGATCCGCAACTAACAATTTCCTTTTCCTGATATTTCCCTGAATACCGGTTTTTTTTGTTGAATGCCGATAAGGCTGCTATCACCCCTATTATGACAACCAATAACACGGATTTAAAAAATATTGTTTTCATACCTGTAAATTATATGGGTAAGATAAAAAATAATCCGGGAAGATGCAAAATCGGGCAGGTATGCACATTAAAACTACCTACTAGTGGCCTCCTATTGTATCGTAAGCGAACCGAGTATCAACAAGGTACTGCCCGCTGTTACCGTAATGCTGGCGCCTGTTTGTACATGTTGGGTAACATCGAGTATGCAATTGCCGTTTATAACAACGCTATAACCTGCGGGCAGGGTGGCGGGCGGAACATTATTGCCGCTCCAATTTGCGGGGTTGCTCCAGTTGCCGTTTCCTGTAAAAGAAAATGCTTTAACTGCGCTGGCTGAAGTGAGTTTACACAACTCGTAGCCTTTTGTAATATTGTAGCAGGAACCGGAAAAATAAAGCTCGCCGTTGTATTCGGTAAATGGATCACCTCCACCCCTGACAGGATCATTTGTATTCTGAACCTTAATAGGGCCGGTACCGGCAGGTGTGCCATCACTTTCCCAAATGACATTATCGTAACCGTTGACCATGTAAATTTTCCCGTTCCACACCGTGCCGAATCTAGAATCGTAGTTAACACCCTTCACCAGTTCAGTACCTGCTTCGGTGCCGTCGCTTTTATACAGCTCCTGTGTGAAGGCGCAGATCATATACAGGGATCCATTGAATACCGTTATTTGATGTGGCTCGCTTCCGGACGTGCCTGGATAGATATCTTTCACCATATGAGTTCCCGCGGCCGACCCATCCGTTACCCATAATTCTACTCCATGCGCGTCATCCTTACCTGCAAAATAAATTTTACCATTATACACCACCATCCCCGTGGGAGATGTAGGAGAACCACTTCCTAAGGAGCCTCCGCCATCAGCACCCAGGTTCACCACCATATAGGTACCTGGCTCGGACCCGTCCGTTACCCACAATTCACTTCCGTGCGTATAATCAAAGCCGCTGAAATAAAGCCTGTTGTTAAGTACAACGTAGTTGCAGCCAGTTACCCCAGGAATCATCCCGGTTTTCACCAACACAGCTGCACCCGGCATACCGTTACTCTTCCACAAACCGTATCCGGTGCCGGTGCCGTCGTCGCTTATGAAATATATCTCACTATTAAATATAGCAAAAGCGGTAAGGCCGTTAAAAATGTCAACCCGGGGTTTAACAATTGCCGTTCCTGCTACTGTACCGTCTGATACGTAGAGATCCGTTATGCCGGGAGCGGTTTCAGCCATGAAAAATAATTTGTTATTAGCTACTGTGAAAGCCCGGGGAAATGAGCTCACATTCCCGGGGTGGAGATCTTTGAACAGTTTAGTACCTGCAACGGTTCCATCGGATACCCAAAGTTCTAGCCCGGTGATATTATCATTGTAACAAAAATATACTTTGCCATTATAGGAAACAAGGCCTGATATTGTGCCGATAACGCCGCTCATAGGGCCAAGCAATTGAGTAGTAGCCTCCGTACCTTCAGTAACCCAAAGCTTACTGTAATTGATTTCATCAATTGCGATAAAGAACAACTTATTGCCTGCTATGACGAAGTTACCAGGAAAAGCATTGCCATTGGGTGCGTTGTTGATTTCCTTCACCTCTACGATATCCTGGCCGTATGAGGCCATCACTAAACCGACTGATAAATAAAGTATAAAGAATAAACGCGTGCTCATAAAGGGTGGCCTCCATTCATAAAGTTATCTTAACTGCTGCACTTGTAAGATAATAAGGGCCGACAGTTAGCAGATGGCGGGATTTGATCTTTAAATGGTAGATTATGGAAAAGAAACGGGAGGCGGCATGTCTCGCCCTGCACTGGTATACATTAATGAGAAATGAGTAATGAGAAATGAGAAATGAGTAATGAGAAATGAGTAATGAGGGGTGAAGCATGAGTAATGAGTAACGAATGATGAATGTGTGATGAGAGATAAAATACTCAAATGAAAATTAGATTTGGGCTTCTGATGGCAAATCAAATCTATTCTATACATTTATCCTCTGTAAAGAAATTTGCGCTATATGATATCCTCTATCCTTGTAATAGGAAGTTCCAACACTGACATGGTCGTAAAAGCGCCGCACTTACCTGCCCCCGGCGAAACTATCCTTGGCGGAACGTTCCTGATGAACCCCGGAGGTAAAGGGGCCAACCAGGCTGTTGCTGCAGCAAGGCTTGGCGGCAGCGTAACCTTTATTTGTAAAACCGGCAACGATATTTTTGGAAAACAATCAGTAGGATTATTTGAAAAAGAAGGTATCGAAACCGCTTTTATTTTTGAGGACCTTCAGCATCCTTCGGGTGTTGCATTAATTACAGTGGATGATAAAGGAGAGAACTGTATTGTAGTGGCATCAGGCGCTAATGCTCATCTCACCGCGGAAGACCTTTTACCGGCAACTCATTGCATTGAAAAATCGGAAATTATATTAATGCAACTGGAAATTCCACTTGAAACTGTAGCTTACGCAGCGAGGGTGGCTGCGCATTTTGGTAAAATAGTTATATTAAACCCTGCACCCGTGTGCCCGGTTGAAGACGAATTACTGAAACATGTTTCCATCATTACACCTAACGAAACAGAAGCTTTAATGCTTACCGGGATAAAAATTATTGATGATGCAACAGCGGCACAGTCTGCTGATCTTTTGCATGCGAAAGGGATTTCGACTGTAATCATCACACTAGGTTCGAAGGGAGCTTTTGTATCGCATGAAGGTGTCTACACCTTTATTCCTGCGCCAATCGTAGAAGCAGTTGATACTACTGCCGCAGGAGATGTATTCAACGGGGCACTGGCGGTCGCGCTATCTAAAAATAAAACCATGCTCGCCGCTGTAGATTTTGCCTGCAAAGCAGCCGCAATATCAGTAACGAGGCTGGGGGCACAAGCATCGGCGCCATATATGAATGAGTTATGAATGATGAATGATGAAACGATTGACCATTGACCATTCACCATTGACCATTGACAATTGACCATTTCATTCAACCCACCGCTAAACTTAAAAATATAAATACGATCGCATGAAAAAAGTCCTTCTTTTCTTTTTACTTTTTGTTTCAGGAATCTGCGTTGCACAAAAACACAAACCGGTAAACATCATTTTCGATACCGATATTGCACCCGACTATGATGATGTGGGTGCGATGGCATTACTCCACGCTTTTGCCGATATGGGTGAAGCAAATATCCTCGCAACCATTTCCTGCAATGCCTTCGAAACAACCGCACCTACCATTAGTGTACTGAATACTTATTTTAACAGGCCCTCAATACCTATCGGCATAACAAAAAAGGCCCTTCCGAATAAAGATTGCTCGCAACAGTGGGCACAGGTGATCGTTGCCAAATACCCTCATGCCTTACGATCCAATGATGAAGCGATGGATGCGGTTAAATTATATAGAAAGGTCCTGTCTTCACAACAAGATAAATCGGTAACGATCGTAAGCGTTGGATTTTTTACCAACTTAGCCGGCTTACTTAATTCAACACCGGATGAATATTCTGCACTCAGCGGCAAGGACCTGGTATTGAAAAAAGTAAAGCAGTTGGTATCCATGGCTGCAAGGATTGGCAAAGATGGTATAAGCGGATCCGAATTCAACGTTAATGTTGATGCAGCAGCCTCGCAGAAAGTGTTTACCGACTGGCCGACACCCTTTATTATGAGTGGCTTCGAGATCGGGGAAAAAATACTTACAGGCATCCGGCTGATACATAATGAGAGTATAAAAAACAGTCCTGTTAAAGATGCTTTCGAAGTAGCATTAACCAAAGATAAAAATACCGTTGGGCGAAATAGCTGGGATCAAACCGCGGTACTTGTCGCAGTACGTGGACTCGCTCCCTATTTCGGTTATCGCAAGTTAAATTTTGAGGTAAAAGATGATGGTAAAAATGTGCTTATCCCGGGCGAAAAAATTACCTATTTAACATTTAAACAAACGCCGGAAGAGATCGGGAAAGTAATTGAGGACCTGATGATGCATCAGCCAGGTAAAAACAATTAAAAAATTAAGAATGAAGAATGAAACCTGATAGGTGATAGGTGCATTGATTGCCACAACAGTACAAGCTGTATTCTTAATTCTTAATTCTTAATTTTTAATTTTTAATTTTTAATTGCATAACTGGCATAACTGGCATAACAACATAAACAAAGAAATGAAAAAACTACTCCTGCTGACTTGCTTTCTTTTTACGATAGGGCATATGCATGCACAAAAAACGGTTACTATTTCAAAGGATGTATTGAAAGACAAAATTAAAGGTGGTTGGGCGGGTCAAACTATTGGCGTTACATTTGGTGGCCCCTATGAATTCCGTTTCCAGGGAACATTTATCGGGGATTACCAACCGCTTCTTTGGAACGATAGCCTCGTGAAACATAATATGATTTACAACGCCGGCCTGTATGATGATCTGTACATGGACCTCACCTTTGTTGATGTGTATGAAAAGTATGGTTTGGATGCACCGGTCGATTCTTTTGCTGATGCGTTTGCACAAGCAGGCTACATGCTGTGGCATGCAAACCAGGCGGGGCGTTATAATATTTTAAATGGCATTAAAGCGCCACAAAGCGGCACATGGCAAAACAACCCCCATGCCGATTGTATCGACTACCAGATCGAAAGCGATTTTGCCGGGTTGATGAGCCCCGGAATGCCTAATACGGCTTCAGCGATAAGTGATAAGATCGGGCATATTATGAACTACGGGGATGGTTGGTACGGAGGTGTTTATGTTGCCGCTATGTACACACTTGCTTTTACTTCCGATGATATAAATTATGTAGTAAATAAGGCATTGGAAACTGTTCCGGCGCAGAGTGAATTTTATCAATGTATCCGGGATGTGATCGCGTGGCATAAAAAATATCCTGGCAACTGGAAGCAGGCGTGGCTTGGCGTGCAGGAGAAATGGGCAAATGATATCGGTTGCCCGGAAGGCGTATTCGCGCCATTCAACATTGATGCTAAGGTGAATGCCGCCTATGCGGTAATGGGTTTACTTTATGGCGGTGGAGACTTTACAAAATCGCTTGAGATATCCACACGTTGCGGCCAGGATGCGGATTGCAATCCATCTACGGTGGGCGGCATATTAGGCGCTATACTCGGCTACAATAAAATACCGGCATACTGGAAAAGAGGGCTGCAGCAGGCAGAAGATATTGACTTTAAGTATACGACGATGAGCCTGAAAGATGTGTATGGTATAGGCTATGAACAAGCGCTCAAAAACATAGAAAGGAATGGGGGAAAGGTAAATGACGGCACGGTAACAATTTTGGTACAACAACCAGCACCGGTAAAGTTTGAGAAAAGTTTTGAAGGGCAGTACCCTGTGGCCACGATACCCGTTAAATGGAATGAAAAGAAGGATGAGATTAGCTTTGACTTTGATGGAACCGGGTTTGTATTAAAGGGCGATGCCTCCCAGGGAAATAGTAAATCGACGCATGTTTTTAATACGGAATTATGGCTGGATGGGAAACTCGTGGAAACACCGAAATTGCCCGTAAGTTTTACGACGCGGCGTTACGAGCTTGCCTGGAAATATCAGTTGGCAAAAGGCCACCATACCGCCATGTTGAGAATATTGAACTCGTCTGAGGAAAGCAAGGTACGGACTTCGCAAGTGATCGTGTATTCCGATTCTCCGGTAAATGGGATGGAATTAAATATTAACGCAGCAAAGAAATAGTACTTCGGATTTTTAAACCTTAGTAGAAATTTTGATTATTATGCTTCAACCTTAATACCTTATTCGATATGAGATAATATCTTAGTAGAATTTATTAATAAGGCAATAAGGTTGATTTTAATATATTTTTTCCACTAAGGTTTTTATACAAGATCACATTTTACCCTTTGTGCACTATAATAAAATAAACCCGCTATATGTTCATCATACAAAATTATCCCACAGCCATTGTTTTCTGTATAGTGACCATGCTATGCTGGGGATCATGGGCTAATACGCAAAAACTTGCAGCAGCCACCTGGCGCTTTGAATTATTTTACTGGGATTATGTGCTTGGCATTTTGTTGCTGTCGCTCGTGTTTGCATTTACGCTGGGCAGCAGCGGAAGCGGGGGAAGAAGTTTTTTGGCTGACATTTCACAGGCCGGTAGTGCAAGTATTTTTTCAGCGGTCCTGGGCGGCATTATCTTTAACGCGGCAAATATTTTATTGGTTGCCGCTATCGCCATTGCGGGCATGGCAGTTGCCTTCCCGGTAGGCATAGGCCTCGCCCTGGTGATTGGTGTGATTGTGAACTATATTGATAATCCCGTCGGCAATAAATTGTTATTGTTTGCCGGTGTAGCATTAATTATAGTGGCCATTTTACTCAATGCAAATGCTTACCGAAAAATGCGCTCCGGTACGGAAAATCCTTCTTCAAAGGGATTGCTGCTTTCCATTATAGCAGGCATACTGATGGGTTTTTTTTATAAATATGTGGCAGCAAGCATGTTTCCCGATTTTAATGTGCCTGAGCCAGGTAAACTTAGCCCTTACAGTGCTGTAGTATTATTTGCAACAGGCATTTTGCTGAGTAATTTTTTGTTTAACAGCTTGCTGATGCGGAGGCCGTTTACGGGCACGCCGGTTAGTTATTCAAATTATTTTAGGGGAGGTCTGAAAAATCACATCACGGGCATACTGGGCGGCGCAATCTGGTGCATAGGGATGTCCTTTAGCATTATTGCATCAGGCAAGGCGGGGCCTGCTATTTCGTATGGCCGCCTGTTGGGGTATTTTTATCTGGAAAGAATTCCGCAATGCTCCCCGGGGCACATCTTTAATTTTAAATCTTATGCTGCTTCTTTATGTAGCAGGATTGATCCTCATCATTGCAGCGCGCTGATTTCTGTTCCTTTCCAGCCGTACCTGAAAGAGCTCAAAGCTCATCTTTACTAAAGGCATGCATAAACAGGTTGCTCTTCCAGAGCAAATTGCATTTTCTTTGTTAATATCTACAAACAGGCTATGCCACTGGTATAATGAATCCTGATCCACACGTATTATAGACCATATAATAAATCATCACAATACAGGGATAAAAATCAAGTAGCCTGCTCTTCTAACAAATCAACCTGGACTGCCCGGGTTGTCCCCTCCTACCGCTGTTTAAAAAACCCGCTACACACTTTTTATTACGGGGATTTTAATACATAATGTTTCAATAAGATGTTTCCCCAACCTGACCAGGTGACGACAAAAAGAAGGAATACTACCAGGCGATCAATTGGCAAGTGAACATATAATCTTGTTGAAAGAAGGGAAATAATAATATAAGAGTATTTATTCAAGCCAGAAAAAACACAGATCATGAAAAAGATATTAATCTTTGCAAGCATAATATTAACATTTACCTGCTGCAATTCTACTCAATACCTGCAGGAACCAGGCACTTATACTATCAAACGAAAAGAAGGGGATATGACGCAATTTCTTGAGGCAAAAGAAACATACGCTATTTTCTCAGATACCCTGAAAAAGAATGATAAGATAATTAAGAATGTGGTGAAAGCAAAGCCGCCAAGAAAGACAACCCGTCAAAAGATGATATAAACCTTGTAAAGAATAAAATGTTGTATCGCTTTGTGAATAGTGAATGGTGAAATATTGACCATTCAGTGTCGTTTAATTATTCTTAATTTGTTTCACGCAAGGATGCAAAAAATTAATAAAGGCGCAAAAAGAAGATATAAAATCAACTTGCGTCTTTGCTTCTTTTTTTCTTTGCGTGAAACTTCTTCACGTGGCAGTCTCAGCATTCAGCACTTCGATCGTCCTGTTATAAAATTCCTTTGCTTCTTCAGGCGATTCGCCGATACACACAATACCCATTTTTCCAAATTGAGATAATGCGCCGATCATGTGAAACATAACGCCTTTTTGTGTGGCTCCATCAAAATGCAGTCCGTGAAACATCGCAATATCGATAAGATCCTGGGGAGTAAGCCCTTTATACGCTTCACTCTTCAAATTATCCGAGGTAAAATAAAAGCGGTTTTGCCTACTGGGTGTTTCAAACAATCCTGTTGCTTCATCAAAACGGCCATTGGTCAGGAACTCAAGCATCAAAAACGGATGGGTGGTGCCGCCTTTACGCAGGTTTATCTCAATAGCATAATGTTTCCAGCTATCATTTTCTTTAACTGAAATAAAATCGATACCAAAGCGGCCTAATACTCCTGCTTTTTTTAACTCGACAGCAACTGCTTTTCCCATAGCCGCTATCTCTACCCGGTAGTCCTTATCTGCCGGAAAATGAGCTCCCAAAAAAACCTGCCCATCGTCCCCGCCCAACAACTGGTCGTGTGTAGAAACAACATCTACTACACCCAAGGGGTCTATCCTGCATTGAACCGAGGGTGATACTTTTACATCGCCTTCGATAAAGGCTTCCACTATCCCGCCCATCATTTTGAATTTTTCCAGGAAAATATTAATAGCCAGGTCTTTTGCCACGGGCACGATCTCACGATAAAGGTTAAGATGGATCCAGTTAAATAATTCTTTGCCGGCAAGATCAGGGTATTTCAATATGGCATTTCCTTCGCCGGAAAAACCATCATTTAATTTTATGACAGCTTTTTTCAAATGAGGATACATATCCTTTAATGCTGCAACTGCGTGGATAATATCTTCATAGCTTTTTATGTCCTCCACTCCGGGCGGCATTGGCACTCCCGCGTTTGAAAAGATACGCCTGCTGCCACTTTTGGTACCATAATACTCCAGGGAAGGATCGCAACCATAGATCGGGATACCTAATTTTACCGATAATGCGCGTTCGTGGACAGTTGTATTAAAACAGGCAATATGCGCCACATGGCCAGGTTGAATACTCTTTTTGATCCTTTCGATCAGGCGTTGGCGCTTCAAAATTTTCTCAGTAAGTGAAATAAGAGAGGCGTCATAACAACTGAGCAGCGTTAATCTTTCCCTTGCATGATAGCCTGTTATACCGGGTAAGGAATGCAGGTAATAATCAATAATGACCGGGTCGATCGGCATACTGCTTACATAGATCACGCGTGAACGCGGCATGCGCAACAACATCAGCAGGCACAGCAACCTTTCCTCGTAATGCAATGCACCATCTATATTACTCAACACTTCCTGGTCGAGTGTTAGGCTGGGCACTACAACAATTGTTTTGTTGGCGAGATGGTCAGGGAAAAATAGTTCAAATTGGTTGCAAAATCCCTGCTGTATTTTTTCAAATTGCTCCAATTCACTTAAAGAACCTGCTTCCAACTCTTTATCACCAAAATACTTAAATGATGTTTGTCCCAGGTGGGAGTTTCGCGTAGTGATCGACATATTGTTACGTTAAATATTATCGAAGATGATAAAAAATAACCGCACTAAACATGAGTTTGGTCACTAAATATATGAATTTTGATCAGTTTTAAGCTCAGCCAATTGCTTTAATATTCTCCGCTTGGCTCATCACTGTGCCTGTTTATATTCAAAAGCAAGTTTAACTGCGTTTAAGGCATTTACAATTCCGCCGCTTGAACAGAGGCGCGACATTGGCAGCTTTTCCCGGGTGCCGGGCTTCAATACGTCTGAAGTGGGAACGAACACAGTTTTTTCAAGGATGTTTTTTATATCACCAGCTTTAAGGGTTGGGAAATAGCTTCGTAACAGGGCCGCCACACCACTCACCACAGGTGCAGCCATGCTGGTACCATCCCACGACATGTATTTGTTACCTGTTGGCACTGTTGAATAAATTGCCACTCCCGGGGCAAATATATTAACGACTTTCGGTCCGTAGTTGCTAAAATCCGCCACCATCCCACTTGCATCGCTCGCACCAACTGTTATCCAGTTTGGTGCTAAAGAATCTGAAAACAGGTAACGCGGGTTAGGATAATTATCAAATGCATCGATATCCCGTTTGCTGTTGCCCGCAGCCTGCACCAGCAGCACGTCCCTGGAAAGCGCATATTTCACCGCATCATCAACCATTTTTTTATCGGGGCTAAGGCTTTTTCCAAAACTCATGTTAATGACTTTAGCGCCATTATCAACAGCATAGCGAATACCAGTCGCGATGTCTTTGTCGTATTCGTCTCCATCGGCTGAAGTGCGAACCATCATTACCTGTGCGTTATCCGCAATACCCTGGATACCTATTCCATTATTACGATTGGCCCCAATAATACCTGCCAGGTGCGAACCATGCATCAAAGCGCCGTTGGTAATATCGGCGTTTCCATACCGGGTATTGGTATCAATCTTTTCATCATCCCCGGTTATATCCCTTCGATTGTCCTCCGGGGGAAATTTATCGCCGTTTGCCCGGCGCTCCTCGCCTGTTATATACTGCTGCAACTCATCCATAACAAACTTGTTCGTCGCATCCGGCAAAGTAAACTGTTTAAATATTTCCAGTGAAAATGCCTTAACGTCTTTTTCCAGTTTATTCTGTGGCTGATATGCCATTACCTGTTTTGCTGTGTATTCTTCGCTTGCAAGCTTCTGTTTCAGTATGCTATCACAAAAAAGAGCATTCCGCAGGTACATGTGAAGGTTGTTTAATTCCTCTTCTTTCATGCCCCTTCCTACAACCCCGCTGCGTGCTTTTTGCCATAAAGCATACTCATATTTTTGTGGCTGGTTAAGCTGATTGGTGTCAACGCTTA
>JADMIO011560682.1_pt1 | contig 41241 bp, 32 predicted proteins | sample 8958161 | NCBI WGS metagenome assembly JADMIO01 (sample SAMN16585339, study PRJNA669376) | soil metagenome | isolation source: Crop rotation soil | place: USA: Cullars Rotation, Alabama | collected 2011 | reverse complement strand
GCTATCTGGCAGACGGACAATCGACGGCTGGCGCGCGCATGGAATGGAGCGCACTAAATGATTTTGCAGACGCGGCGAAAGGCATGCGCGAGCCCCTCGACGTCTGGCAAAAATACGCGCAGGTATTGCTCCTGACGAACGAGATGGTGTTTGTGGATTGAGTGTCGCAATGCCTGAGAATAAGCCAACGCTTTATATAATAGCCGGCCCGAATGGAGCAGGAAAGACGACGTTTGCCGATGGGGTCCTTCCCTCGTGCACAAAGAGCCGTGAGTTCGTTAACGCGGATATTATAGCGCAAAGGTTGTCGCCAAGGTCTCCCGAGGCTGTGGCATTTCGAGCTGGACGGGAAATGCTGGAGCGGATCAAGGCGCTCGGAGAGCAGAAAGTGGATTTCAGTATCGAGACAACTCTTTCCGGCAAGACATACGTCTCGTGGCTGCGTGAATTAAAGGCCAAAGGCTACACCATACATCTTTTCTTCATTTGGCTGCCGGATGTCCAAATGTCAATTAGGCGCGTTGCGGATCGTGTCAGAAAAGGCGGCCACAATATTCCTGAAGCGACAATTCGGCGTCGCTACCTCTCCGGGATTAGAAACCTTTTTGAAGTTTACCGCCCGCTCGTTGATTCGTGGACCCTGTTTGACAATTCGCGTCCCACGTTCTATACGATAGCTAGAGAAGAAGACCGCGAACTTACTGTGCTGGATGATGTAATGTTCCAAAAGTTTATGAGCATTCAAAATAAATCTACTGGAGAAGAACTACATGATACGTTCAAGCCGGTTGAGTGGATTCAGGTTGTTTCGGCAATGCGGATCGCGATACGGGGAGTTATCGCCGAACACTGTAAAACGGGGCATCCATTGATCACTTGGCGAGACGGAAAGCTGTATCTCCAGCCACCTGAGGAAGCAAAACGGGAATTGGAAGAAGTATTAAAGAATGATCCGTGCGCCGCAATGTGGGGGCAAGCTCACGCGGAAGGCTCCCCGGCTTGAAAAAACCTGACCGGCCTGAAATCCCCCGCAAGACGATTTATCGTCTGTCGATTTATTTGCGCTGCCTCGCACGGCTGAAGGAGAATCGCATTCGCACGGTTTCGAGCGATGCACTCGCCAAAGTGGCGGGCGTCAAATCAACCCAGCTTCGCAAGGATCTGACCTACTTCGGCCAGTTCGGCACGCGTGGTTTGGGTTATGACGTCGAGGAATTGTCGCAAATGATTTCCGCCAAGCTCGGCACCAAAAGTTTGCAGCCGGTGGTGCTGGTGGGTGTGGGAAATCTCGGCCTCGCGCTCCTTTCCTATCGCGGATTTGCCAAAGAAGGTTTCGAGATCGTCGCGGCATTTGACGTTGAGCCGGATCGGAAGCGCGATAAAAAAATTGCGCAACCAATTTTGGGAATGGAGAAGCTCGGAGAAGTCGTTCGTGAACGCGTCGTGAAAATGGCAATCCTGACTGTCGGCGCCGAGGCCGCGCAGGAAGTCACGAATCTACTCGTCGCCGAAGGCATTACGGGCATTTTGAATTTTGCACCCATCGTTCTGCACGTCCCCGAGGAAGTGATGGTCAACAATGTGAACCTGGCGATTGAACTCGAGAACCTCAGCTACTTCATCCAGGACTGAGCGGGGGCAAACCGAGCAATTCCCGCGCGCGGATCAGTGCGGCATCAACGTGCGGACAAACATTTTCAGCGCCAAGCCGATCAATGAAACCTGCTTTCTCCATCACCATCATGGGATGCGTATGCGGTGCGCTGAGAACCAAATGCTTGCCCTTGGCGTGCAGACGCTCGTAGAGATCTTCGAGCGCGTTCAAGCCCGTCGCATCCATCGCCATCACTTGTTTCATGCGCAGGATGAGGACTTGCGGTTCCTGTTTTTCCTGTTTGAGCGCGCTCTCCAATTTGTCTGCCGCGCCGAAAAAGAACGCGCCCATGATGCGATAGATCATCACACCTTTGGGGATCTCCTTGCCGACAAGCGAATGATGCGGTCCTTCGGTTTCGGAACTTTCATCCACGGACATAATTTGCGTCGTTTCCGATGCGCGCCGGATGAACAGCATCGCGGCGAGACCCATACCGATTTCGACTGCCACGGTGAGATCAACCACTACTGTGAGGACGAAGGACACCAGAAAAACGGCCGCGTCGCTTTTCGGCCACTTGGGAAGTCGCGCAAAATTATGCCACTCGCCCATGTGCAGCGCCACGTTGACAAGCACCGCGCTCAACGTTGCCAGCGGGACGAATCGTGCCAACGGCGCCGCAACGAGAATAATGATGAGGAGCGTGAACGCGTGAATGATTCCGGCCACAGGCGTCCGAGCGCCGCTCCGAATGCTGGTTGCAGTGCGGGCGATCGCACCGGTCGCTGCGATTCCACCAAAGAGCGGACTAAGAATGTTGGCGATGCCCTGTGCCATCAATTCCTGATTTGAGTCATGCCGATCGTCCACCATTCCATCTGCCACAACCGCGCAGAGGAGCGATTCGATCGCTGCGAGCAATGCAATAGTGATAGCCGGATGAAAGAGGTGTTGAATATTGGCCCACGACAAAACCGGAAAATGCAGAGCGGGCAGTCCCTGCGGGATGCCGCCGAATTTGGTCCCGATGGTTTCAACCGGCAAATTGAAAAGCGCGACGGCCACAGTCCCAAGCACGAGCGCCACGATCGAGCCGGGGACTCGCCGCTGCAAATTCTTCGGCCATATTTTGATGATAACAAACGAAGCGACCGCCAGCGCGAGCGTCGGTGCGTGAAACGTTCCCATGTTTTCACCAAGCGCTCGCATTTTTTCGATAAACTCCGACGGCACCTTTTCCAGTTTGAGTCCGAAGAAGTCTTTGATTTGCGTCGTAAAAATCAGCACGGCGATGCCACTGGTAAATCCCATCGTGACGGGATACGGAATGAATTTAATCATCGTGCCGAAGCGCGCGATGCCCATCACGAGCAGAATGACTCCCGCCATAATTGTGCAGATGGCAAGATTCTCCGGACCGTATTGCAGATAAATCCCGTAGAGAATGACGATGAAAGCGCCGGTCGGTCCGCCGATGCAGACCTTGGTGCCGCCGAGCGCGGAAATCAGGAACCCGGCGATGACGGCAGTGAAAATTCCGGCCTCAGGTTTAACGCCAGATGCGATGGCGAACGCCATGGCCAGAGGCAGAGCGACGATTCCGACGGTGAGTCCGGCAATCAAATCAGCAGTGAAATCCTGCCGCGAATAGCTCTTTAGCGTGTCGACCAACCGAGGTCGAAATGACCAGTCCAGTTTCATTTTAAAAAACCATAGATTCAATTCTTCCAGCATTAGCGATTGTGAGTTTGGGTCGCCAAAATTCAATGAGATTTTGTTTACCGATTTTGTCATGCGGGCGGTTTGTGAATTTCTCTTTTGTCGCCGGTCAGTGAATGGTTGAATGCGGACATGAGCAGCACGAGCGGCATCTTTGACTCGGACGGACCTGAGATTTACCAGGTCCAAACGAAAGCCCTTGGGCCGGTCGGCGCTTTGCCCATCACTGAGGAATGGCTTCTGGAGCATCCGAGCGGCGATCTCTTCGGCCTCACTCAAAACGCGGGCATGGGCTGGAATCCCGCTGAAGCCGGTCGCAAACAATTTCTGATTCTTAGCACGCAAGGCGGGCTGCGCGCGCCCACGGGTGAACCGATCGCATTGGGATATCACACGGGCCATTGGGAAATCGGGTTGCTCGTCAAAGCCGCGGCGGAGGAATTCCGACGGCTCCAGGTGATTCCATTTGCGGGATACTGTTCGGACCCTTGCGACGGTCGAACTCAGGGCACAACCGGGATGTTCGACAGTCTTCCGTATCGAAACGATGCCGCGATTATTTTTCGGAGACTGGCGCGTTCGCTTCCGTTGCGCTGTGGCGTGTTGGGAATCGCGACTTGCGACAAAGGCTTGCCCGCGATGCTGATGGCCGTTGCGGGATTGAGAGACCTGCCGTGCGTTGTTGCGCCCGGCGGCGTGACGCTTCCGCCCGCATCGGGTGAGGACGCCGGGACGGTGCAATCGCTTGGCGCGCGATTTGCACATGGAATGATTTCGCTGTCCGAAGCCGCGGATTTAGGTTGCCGCGCCTGCGCGACACCCGGCGGCGGTTGCCAATTTCTCGGCACGGCAGCGACGGCGCAAGTCGTCAGCGAAGCGCTTGGCCTTTCGCTTCCGCACACCGCGCTCGCGCCGTCCGGGCAGCCAGTCTGGCTCGATATCGCCACGCGATCCGCGAAAGCGCTGCATCAATTGGAAGCGCGCGGACTTACTGGTCGCGATATTCTGTGCGACGCAAGCATCCAAAATGCAATGGTGCTCCACGCTGCGTTTGGTGGTTCCACGAATTTGCTGCTGCATATTCCCGCGATTGCTCATGCGGCAGGATTGCGAAAGCCGACGGTTGAAGATTGGATTTCCGTCAACCGTCGTGTGCCGCGATTGGTCAGCGTCCTGCCCAACGGCCCGGTCCACCATCCTACCGTGCGCGTTTTTCTCGCGGGTGGCGTGCCGGAAGTGATGTTGCATTTACGAGAGCTTGGGTTGCTGAATACCGACGTGATGACGGTTGCCGGTGTAAAACTGCACGCAGTTCTCGACGAATGGAAATCGAGTGAACGGCGTCAACGCTTTCGCGAAATCTTGCGAGAACGGGATGGTGTGGAGGCGGATGACGTCATCATGTCGCCCGAAAAAGCGCGCGCGAACGGCATGACCAGCACACTCACTTTTCCCCGCGGCAATCTTGCCCCGGAAGGTTCCGTGGTGAAAAGCACAGCGATTGATCCTAAAGTTGTGGACGCGGATGGAGTGTATCGCAAGGAAGGGCCAGCCCGGGTTTTCGTGAGTGAAAAAGCCGCGATCGCCGCGCTCAAGCAAGGGGCCATTCATGCCGGGGATGTTCTGGTTATTTGCGGCATTGGACCAATGGGAACGGGCATGGAAGAAACGTATCAAGTGACCAGCGCGCTCAAGCATCTGCCGTTTGGGAAAGAAGTTACGTTATTGACGGATGGCCGGTTCTCCGGCGTATCGACTGGCGCGTGCGTTGGTCATATTGGCCCTGAAGCGCTCGCCGGCGGTCCCATCGGCAAGTTACGTGACGGAGATGTGCTTCGAATCGTAATTGATCGAAATCGTAACGAAGGATCAATTGATCTGGTGGGTGAAGCCGATTGCAAGTTCACGCCTGAAGAGGGCCAGAGGGTGCTTGAAAAAAGACCTTCCCGAAAAGATCTCGCGCCGCATTCAGCACTGCCGGCGGACACGAGACTCTGGGCGGCGCTGCAGGCCGCAAGCGGCGGGACCTGGGCAGGATGCGTTTACGATGTGGATAGGATTATGGAGAAACTTGCGGCCGGTTAATTCGTTGTATGCCTTTTAACTTTTTCCAATTGGCCAGGCAGTCGTGGGAAGCACCAAGCACCAACATCCAAGCTCCAGAGAAACCTCAATCTTCAAAATCGTTTTTCGGCTTGGTGCTTCTCTGGAGATTGGAGCTTGGAATTTGGTGCTTTTTCGCGAGGCATTTCCATTGCCCCGAAGGACTCCACTAACCTATGCGTTCGAAAACCGAAGTCATTTCGCAATTACTCGATCCCGGCATCATCGCCGTGGTGCGAGCGAAATCCGCCGAGCAAGTTATTCCTCTGACGGAAGCATTGCTTGCAGGTGGTGTCATCGCGATTGAAGTTACGATGACAACGCCAAATGCAATCGAAGCGATTCGCGCCGCGAGCGAAAAGTTCGGCACGCGCGCGTTGATTGGGGTTGGCACTGTCCTCGACGCGGCGACATGCCGTAAAGCGATTGAGGCGGGCGCGGAATTTGTGGTCAGCCCCATCACGCGACCTGAGATCGTTGTTGCCGCGCGTGAAGCGGACCGGCCTGTGATGCTCGGAGCTTACACACCTACTGAAGCTCAACTCGCTCACGAATCCGGATCGGATTTCATCAAGATTTTTCCCGCGGACGGTTTGGGGCCGAACTACATCAAAGCTCTACGCGCGCCGCTCCCGCATTTGCGAATCGTTCCGACTGGCGGCGTGGACTTAAATACGCTCGGTGATTTTCTGAGAGCGGGTTGTGTGGCATTGGGCGTTGGCTCGTCACTTCTAAAGCAGGACATTTTACGCGACAATAACTGGCCAGAGTTGACTCGGCTGGCGGCGGAATTCGTTGCGGCGGTTCGGAAGGCAAAAGCCAAATCATAGCAATCCAGCCCGCTGCTATTTTAGCGGATCCGGAGTGACACGCCGCGATCTCCACAAAAGAATGCTCCCGATTCCTGTCATGCAGAGTGCGCAGAAGAGAATTCCCATTCGCCCATGCAGTGGATTGGGAATCAAAAGCAGCAGCGCCACAAACGAGCCATAGATAAAGCAGAGTGTGCCAAGCGTGCGATATTGTTGCGCGTCTGTTACGACTGGATTCGTATTCTTGTCTTCCACTGGCGTTGTGATCAATGTGAAGAATTCCTGGACCCGTTTTTTTTCTTCAGCAGAGCGGCGATTGGCAAGAAAACAACTCGCCCAGAACCACAACGAACAAACGGTGACGTTCAGGAGAACACCCAGCAACAACGCCCAGTCATCCTGCTCGCGCTGAGTTAGTTGCGGCCAGCCCATGACGTGTTGAATCCAATCAGCGCCCAGATAGCGATTGCCCAGCAGTGACGTGAGGAGTCCGACCAGCACTGTACTCCATCCAGCCCAGCCGGGTGCGTTTCGCGCTACGAGCCCCCAGACCAGTGGCATCGAACAGGGAAGCACAACCCATCCGCTAAAATTTTGCATCAAGTTGAAGAGCCCTGCATCGAGGCGCGTGCTGAACATCGACGCAGTAATAATGACGAGCAGTCCGAGCACCAGCGTCGACGCCTTGGCAGCGAACAGCAGTTCCCTCTCGCCTGCGTTAGGGCGGAGCACGACCTGATAGAAATTCTTCACAAAAAATCCTGCGTTGCGATTCAAGCCTCCGTCCATCGTGGACATGGATGCCGCAAAGATCCCGCTGATTAAAAGCCCAACCATTCCCGCCGGCATCACGTCGAAACACGCAGCAACGTACGCGGCTTCACTTGGGTTTTTTAATTTCGGAAACATCGCGTGCAAATCCGGGTGTGTTATTGCCGAAACCATCGGCGGAATAAACCACACTAGAGGGCCAAGTATGGAAAGCGTCATTCCGAGCAACGCGGCTTTACGAGTGTTTCGTGTGTCTTTTACGGTCAAATAACGCGAGGCTTCCAGCATGCTGTTTGTGGCGACAAATTGTTTGATAAGAATGGCGATGATCCACAGATGAAGAATTTCGGATCGTTCGCCTTCAGTTGGTGCGAAATGGTGATGCGGCACCTGTTCGATAAAATTGCCCAGGCCGCCGACATGCAGCAATGAAAGGGAAGCAGCAACGATTGTGATGGGCAACAAAATCAGCATCTGAATGAAGTCGCCGGCAACGACGGCCCACGAACCGCCCACGAGCACAACAAGCAAAACGACCGACCCCGTGCCAACAATGGTGTATCCCATGTTGACGTCGAGCACTGCTGAAATGAAAACCGCCAGCCCAGTCAGCCAAATGCTCGCGTAAAGGACCCCGAGTGGAATTTGGAGCCAGGTGAAGAATTGCTCGTTCACGCGGCCGAACCGAAGTCGCACCCCCTGCATCGCGGTAACAACTCGCATTTGCCGGAAGCGCGGCGCGAAGAACAAGTAGTTAAAAAAGAAGCCCAGCGCGTTTCCGAAATATATGGCGAGAATGATGGGGCCATCTTCGTACGCTTTGCCCGCGCCGCCGGTGAATGTCCACGCGCTAAACGAAAGGGAAAATGCCGAACTGCCCGCTATCCACCAAAGTATCCGACCGCCACTGCGAAAGTAATCACTTGTATCAGTGATGAATCGGCGACAGACCCATCCGATCACCAGCATGAACAGAAAATAGAAGCCAATGACCCAGTGATCGTAGCGCGAAAGCATTTTGAAATTTGCAACGCTCAGCCCGCAACCGCCGCCCCAGGACAGATCAAGGCGCTTTGGCGGAAGATTCCCGAACGGTAAGTTGCGCCGGCATGATAACGTCGGTCAGGCTTTGGTCCTCATCGCTTGCGGATTGGAACAATAACTCCGCCGCTTTGGAACCCATTCGCTCGGGATCGGCATTCGCACCGGTGATTTCCGGATGTTCCTCCACGCATACTCGGGTGGCATCGAGTGCCACGACACTAATCTGGTCGGGAACACGTTTGCCCTTCTGCGTGAGGTAATTAATCGCGCCGCGAGCCATCAGGCCATTAAAGCAATACCACGCGGTTGGAAGATCTCGCCTAGTGCTGCGTTCCAGAATGGCGGTTGCCGCCTTTCGCCCATCCAGGCGGTCACCGCCCACGACGTCGAAGCAATCCTCCGGCGCCAGTTCGAGACCGTGCTTGCGGAGAGCGGCATCAAGCGCGGCGCGGCGCGTTGCGTTGATGCGGAGCAACTGGTTTCCCCCAAGCCACGCAAAGTGTTTATGACCCAACCCAACCAAATGGTCCACGAGCAGTTCGGCCGCCTGGGTTTCGTTGGGAAGGATGGAATGACACAATCCCGGATAACTCGCGGAAATCGAAACGACGCGGGGCTGAACTTTCTTGATGGCACGGACGCATTTTTCATCGACTTCACCCATAATGGCGACGCCGAATAAATGGCCACGTTGCAACTTATGTTCGAGCGCCCGTTCGCTGAGATGGTCTTCGGCGCCCAGAAAAGCCGTTGTGAAACCGCGTTGCTGAAGCGCGATGTGCAAACCGTGCTGCACGTGACTGAAGAAATTGCTTTGCGTGTACAGCTTCAGCCCCGAGCGCAGGACAAAACCCACATTCGTTTGCGCCGCTTCGTTGTGGTGCAACTGCATTCCCTTTGGCCGGTAACCCAACTTGAGCGCGTAGGCCCAAATACGCTTGTAGGATTCGGGGCTGATGTTTTCGCGCTTGCCGTTAAGGACAAGCGAAACCAGCGCCTGGGATACTCCCAGGTCGCGCGCAATCCGCTGCTGCGAAATGCTTCCTTCTCTCATGTGCCGCGAGTCTATGGCGTTCCAATCGTTACGAAAAGCGCAAAACGGCCCTTAATCGCCACGATAAACGCACCGCGCCGTGCAAGTTTCAGCGACGACAATCTCTGTAAGCTCAGGCAACTTGGGATGAAGCCGGTTCCAAAGCCAAATCGCAATGTTTTCGCTGGTCGGGTTATCGAGCCCGGAGACTTCATTTAGATAACGATGATCCAGTTTTTCCCAAATCGGTTTGAAGACTTCGGAGATTTTAGCGTAGTCCATCACCCAGCCGAGCTTCGGATCACAAGCTCCGACCACAACAACTTCCACCTTGAAGCTATGCCCATGAAGGCGGCGACATTTGTGTGACTTCGGAAGGTGCGGCAACAAGTGCGCGGCTTCGAATTGAAAGGTTTTGCGAAGTTCCATTTTCACGATGATTACGTTTCCAATATTATTACTGTTCCCAATCAGTCCATGTTACCAGGTCTGCCAACGAGGGACGTCCGTCATGCCGCCATGTCAATGGAGGCGATTGCATTTGCCCCAATAGACAAACGCGAGTGACACCCCAGCGCGCAAGTTGTGTTACCAGGGTTGGAGCGCGTTCCTCCGTGGCCGCCAATCCAACGGTTGAAACGCTGTTTCGCACCGCATCAGCTCCCTGCATTGCGCTCGCCAGATCAGTGACCGGCTTAACGTAGATGAAGCGATTCAAGCACGAGATTTGAAAGCGCGGGTCCGCCTCAAAGATGACCGTCCACGCCGTGGAGTCCTCGCTTTTAAAAAGCCGAGTGTCCGGGGAATGGGCCGCGCGCACTTCATAAAAGGAACGCCGCGAAGAAATTGTTGCGCCAACCTCGGTTGGAATTGTCCCGCGAGGTTCAGTTTTCTCGCGGGCGAAAAGTTCGTCTGCGAGCATTTGAGCGAAGTGTTCGGGAACGACCGCTCCGCCATTCTCCACGTAAATGACGTGCGGCGAAAGACAGCCTAATTGATTCCATGCAACAACATCGGTTGCGGCGCGGGCGACAAGCTTCTTCACACTCGTGTTGGAGAGTGCTTCCTGAGTAATGAATGCAAAACTCACGCGGTGGCCGTGTGTTAATAAACGAGTTTTCAATGGCACCTGGCTGCGGATTTTGGAAAGCGTTTCATCACCGCCGGTAGTTGTGACACAATCGGCCTCGCGGAAAAGAATGGATTCGAGTGGTGCATAACCACCCCGCCACTCAGCGACTTCGAGGCAGGAGGCTAGCTTCGGGTCGGCATCGTAAAGCGAGTGCGCGAACAATCGCGTAAGATAGGTTGAGCCGGTCGGGCATTTGACGAATTGCGCCGACCGTGTGAGCACCCCGAGGATAATGCTAAGAAAGGCAGCGTTGGGAATAACTCCGGCGGTAATGTGCACAAGGAATTCCGGCCCGGTAAGAATCGCGGCGCGCGCGGCTTTCTGGTCGGCACTGGTTGCACTCGGTTCATCCAGTCGCTGAGCATGACCAAGATCCTGCAGAAGAAGAGCGTTCAGATTTTCCTGGGTTAACTGGCTAAAAAATCCATCGAGCCCGTTCGCGAGCGTTTGTCGGGAGAAATTGGTGGCAGCCGGGCCGTGTTCGAGCGCAAATTTGCGAAATGGATATTCAGCATCCATCCAGTTTTCCCCGAGGTTTCCCAGCAATCTGACGAGCGACGCCGTAGTGCGATTGGAGAGGTAACGCTCACGATTGCGCTTCAGCGTCTGGCACGCCTCCTCGATCATTGTTGCTGTCAACGTGGCTTCCGCGGGCAAATCAACGAGGAAATAATTTGGCAGTTCCATGGCGATTCAGATCAGGTGGGCAACGCTTCGGCAGGCATGAGCGAGCAGCCGCGCGGTTCGGCGAGTGCCGCCCGGCCAATTAATTCAAATCCATCGTGGCGGCGAATGGCCAGGTCTTCCGTCTGAATTGCCATGACCGAACGCGCATTTGCCAAATCGAAGATGCGCAGCAATCCGGTTTCACCTTCGCCAACTTCCCTGCCGGTTTCCGGTGAGATTACCTGGGCACGAGCCCACGGCGGAAAATGAAAGATGCGATCTGCGGAACTCACGGAAGCGACGCGGTCGTACGCCTGCGAACTCAATTCACTCATGCCGTATTCGCTCACAATGCATGAGTTTGGAATGCCTAACATGCGTTCCATTTTTTCATGAAGTTCGGTTTTAGGCAGAGTGCGCGACTTTCCCTTGTAACCGCCTGTCTCAAGCACACGTGAACCGGTTGGCAGTTGCGGCTGAACGCCTGATTCTTCGAGCGCATCAAGGAGATGAACAAAACTGAAGGCCGTTCCAAGGACAACCACGGGCCTGTTCGAGGCAATTGCCTGATCGAACGATTTCAAAATGTCTTCGATCTTGAGATTCCAGCCGTTTTCCGAATTAACAATTCCAGCAAAGATGAAACGATCTCGGCCGAATTTCTGACAGATCACTTCAAACATGTGGACGAGTGAAGAATTGGGCGCTTGTGATGCGGGAGGTGTGAGAGCAACAAACTGAAAATCAGCGCCTCGGTCTGCCGCCGGGAGCATATGTTTCAGGAACCATGGACTCAGTGAACTCTCGTACAAAGCCATCGATTCTCGATTGTGATAATGACGGCTCGGGCGGTGCTCCGTGGTGCCGCTGGAATAAAATACTCGAATGCGTTCTGAACGCGGCAGGCTCGTGAGTTCCAATTCTTTGAAAGCCGAAGTGGGCACCGTGGGAATTTCTGGCCAGTCGAAAATGTTTTGAGGCGTCTGGTTACGAGCTTCGCATATACGCCGATAGGGCGGGTTATGGGCAAATTGGAGAGCGAAAAGTTCGAGGGCGAGCACCTCAAATTGGCATGCTGAATGGCCCGGGCCATGCTGAATAAATTCCAGCAAGCGCGCGTCGTATGCAGTGAACGGCGAATGAGCAGTCATGCGGTTTTGTAAAAAAACGGGCTGGTTGTCCGCCACAGCCCAACGGAAGTGTCGTCGATAATCGGGAAAAGTCGAGCCGTAAAGCGCGAGTTTATTCGAGCTTGACGACGATGCTCATCCGTTTCAGCGTGACGAAAACAACAATGGATTCGGGATTATGAAAAAATTGATTATCGTTACAGTGTTCACATTGCCTGCGGCATTATTTCTTAGCGGCTGCGTTGCCGCCCTGGGAAATGGACCAGTCACCAACAAGCCAACGGTCGGTCAGGAGTTGATCGATTTGCAGAAGGCGCGGGATAGCGGAGTGGTCAGTGACGCTGAATATCACCGCCAGCGCGAGCAGATTCTGAATCGAAAGTAATTGGAGACGGATCTACTGGGGATCGCGGGAAACACGCGGTCCCCTGGTTCAATTGAAACATTCCGGGTCGGCGAATATTCCCGTGCCCCCGATTACTTCTTCGTCACTTCCTTGTAAAGCAGGTCGATCCAGCCGTCGGCTTTGATGAAGCCCTTGCCGAGGTCAGCATATTTGGCGAGGAGATTATCCTTCTTCATTTGGTCGGCTGTTTTGCCTTCTTTGGCGGCTTTGGAGACCATTTCGCGCGTGTCTTTCATCATGTCGATGAATTTACGAACATCCGCCGGTGTGCAAAGCGGGCCATGACCGGGAATGAATTTCGTGTCCGGTTTGGTCATGCTCAAAACTTTTTCGAGCCCCGCAATCATTCCGCCCACGGTGCCGCCGCTGGCAGCGTCCACAAATGGAAAACCGTAGGTCACAAAATCGTCGCCGGTGTGGACCACGTTGGCCTGCGTGAAAAAGATAACGCTGTCGCCGTCCGTGTGACCGTTGGGAAAATGGATCGCGCGGATCTCCTCGCCGTTGAGATGCAATGTAGATGATTCTTTAAATGTAATTACCGGCAGAGCTTCAGACGGCTGCTTTCCGTTGGCGCCACCTTTCAATCGAGTATGCACATTCTCGTGCGCCATAATATACGATTGGCCGCCGAATTCCGAATTGCCCCCGGTATGATCGCCGTGAAAATGGGTGTTGATGACAAACTTGATCGGCTTCTCGCTGATTTTCTTAAGGGCGTCTTTGATCTTTGGCGCAAGCGGGGCGAATTGATCGTCCACGATAACAATTCCGTCGTCTCCCACTGAAACGCCGATGTTCCCGCCCGACCCTTCAAGCATGTAAACCTTGTCCGTGATCTTGGTGGCCTTGATCTCGACTTTGCTGAAGTCCTGTTGTTGAGCAAATACGACGCCTGCAATGGCGACAACCGCGCATGATGCGGCAATAACAATTCCCTTAGTCATAGTTGCCGAAGCATAACGGTGAGGAGGTAAATGTCGAGCTTGAGAAACCAGTTATGGCGACTGACGCGTGCGATAAAATCGCGCTGGCGAATTCTGCGCTGTCGTATCCGTAAAAGAAAAACCCACACTGGTTGCGACATTGGTGTTAATCGCAACCCAATGGATCAAGTTCGTGGACGACTCGATGATGTTCGTTTTTCCCGGCGTCGTGCCGACAACATCAAACTGGAAACTGTTGCCAGACCGTCTGACGTGGCGGAGACCATAGCCGTAAAATAAATCCGCAAGGCTCTGCGCGGTCGCGGCGGCGCCAAGAAACGGTTCAACGTGAAAAATCTCCTGCGCGGTTCGCAGCATTGAACTGTGCGAATATCGATTCGTGTTGAAATAGCCGTTGCCCTTCGCAAGCGGCGAAAGGACAACCATGCCTATCGGCTGATTATCGTCCAAATCACTTTCGTCCCACGTGATGAATATGGCGCCGCCATTGGTGTACGCGGCCGAATTCATAATTTTGGGAATCTCAAACGCAAGCCAGGTGTCACCCTGGCGTACCTGGTTGTAAAATGGATAGCAGGAGTCGTGCATGTCATTGCACAGGTTCGGCGTGATGAAATTGTAACGAGCCACGGTATTATTGGTGAGGTCGGCGGCCAGTTCCGTGTAAGGACGATTGTGAGCGATGCCGTAAGGATATGCCGGATTGTTTGTGCCGGTCACGTCGTCAAAGAACACGAATGGGTTGTGGCGCGCCACGTAGAGATTGGTATTGAAGAGGGGAACTTCGAGTCCCGAAATGTCCTCCTGATAGGACTTCCATGAGATGCCGGCGTTGTTGAGCAGTGTTACGAGATGGTTGGTTGTGTTCTGATGGTGAGCGAATGGATCGCCGTTTTCGAAAATGCCAAAGTTGGTTCCGGCCTCGAGCCAAAGATAATTGGGCTCGCTTGGATGCGGCACGTCCGAACTGTAATATTGTTTGCAATAGGATGCCATTGGGAGCAAAACGTTGTTCATATATGGCGCCGACGGACTGCCTTGAATGGCGTCCCAGTCTTTATTCTCCATCAGGATGATGAAAACAGTTTGAATCGGAGGCAGGGCAAAGGCAGGAGAACACGGCAAAACAACGGCAAAAGCAGATATCAAGAGCCTCTGTGGAAGCGAGAGGCGCTTTGCGTTACTTCTGCTCATCGTGAATGGGATTACGGCAGAATTCACAGAGAAAGTCAAAACTCGAAGCGTATTCCGTCGATTGAAAGACGGGCGTAAGGCTTGACGCCTCCGCGAACTAAATTTATTTTTAACGCACCCTGATGCATTCCATCCAGTGCTTAACAGACGAAGAATCTGCTTGAATCATAACTCGTGAGATTTGCAGTGCCATCGGCCCTGACCTGCCTCCTTCTGATTGTGAATTTGAAGGCAAGCGCGGAAGATTTGCCGAAGACAATTCAGTTCAATCGCGATATTCGGCCAATCCTGTCGGATAACTGCTTCGCGTGCCACGGCCCGGACAAAAATCAGCGCAAAGCCAATTTGCGATTGGATGTTCAGGAAGGCTTATTCTCGGAAATAAAAGGAATACGACCGATCACGCCGGGCAAGCCGCAGGAGAGCGAAATCTATCGGCGAATTAATTCGCATGATCCGGATGAGGCGATGCCACAGTCCAAATCCGGGAAAACTCTTTCACCACACCAGATTGCGTTAATCAGGCGATGGATCGAACAAGGCGCGAAGTGGGAAGGTCATTGGGCCTATATCCCGCCAGTGCGGTCCGCGCCACCAGCAGTAAAACAGAACGCGTGGTTGAAGAATTCGATCGATAGTTTTGTGCTGGCGCGATTGGAAAAAGAAGGATTATCGCCTTCCGTCGAAGCGGATCGCCGGACATTGATTCGGCGGCTCAGCTTTGACCTTACCGGGTTGCCGCCAACGCCCGAGGATGTGGACTCCTTCGTTCGCGACCGGAATGCGAGGAGTTATGAGCAATTGGTGGATCGGCTGCTGGCATCATCGCATTTTGGCGAGCGGATGGCGATAACCTGGCTGGACCAGGTGAGATATGCAGACACCGACGGTTTTCACGCGGACAATTACCGCAGTGTGTATCCGTTTCGTGACTACGTCATCAATGCATTCAACACGAACATGCCATTCGATCAATTTACTCGCGAACAAATTGCGGGCGACTTGATGCCGAATGCCACACTATCACAGAAAGTGGCATCGACTTGCAATCGGCTGAATCGCACCACCGAGGAAGGCGGTTCCCAGCCCAAGGAATATCTGGCCAAATATGCGGCGGATCGAGTGCGAACAGTGGCGACGACCTGGATGGCCGGAACGCTCGGTTGCGCGGAGTGTCACGACCATAAATTCGATCCATACACGACGAAAGATTTTTACAGCTTCGAGGCTTTCTTTGCGGACATCAAAGAACAGGGCGTGGGCAAACCCGAAGGAATGCCCGTGCCGTCCGGCGAACAGACCGCGCGATTAAAGGCATTGGACGATGAAGCCGCGCGCTGGCAAACGGTATTGGATACCGCAACTCCCGAGCTTGAGGCAGCGCAGGTAAATTGGGAGCAGGAGCTTGATAAGCAACCGCACCCGAAACTGGGAGACTGGTATGCTGCCGGGCCTTTCACTGGCGGAACTTTCGACGCAGTATTCAAAAAGGCTTTTGCTCCAGAGAAGGAAGTTGATCTTGCGAAGGAGTTTGCCAAAGAGAAGCTCAAATGGGTAAAGCATGCGGAATGGGCCGACGGCACTGTGCATGATCTGGCAGGTAATCCACAGGCCGCGACTTATCTTTATCGACTAATCACGGCGGACGCGGATCAGAATCTTGGACTTTCGCTCGGAAGTGACGATGCCATCAAGGCGTGGTTGAACGGGAAGGAAGTTTTATCCAATAAAATTGACCGCGGAGTTGCGCCAGACCAGGAAAAGGCGACGGTGCAACTTCACAAGGGCGAAAACCGTTTGCTGCTCAAGATCGTAAACAATGCCGGCGGCGCGGGATTTTATTTCAAGGCGGGCTCGGCGCTGCCGACTGCGGTGATCACTATTCTGAAAGTATCGCCGGGCGAACGTTCAGCGGCACAGAAAGCGGAACTCGCAAAGTATTATCGCACGATCGCTCCCCTGCTCGAACCAGCGCGCGGGAGTTTGATGGGAGTGCGCAATCAACGCACGGAATTGACGGGTTCGATTCCAACCACGCTCGCAACCGTTGCCGTTGAGCCGCGAGTGATGCGGGTCCTGCCGCGCGGAAACTGGATGAGCGATGCGGGAGAGATTGTGCTGCCTGCGGCTCCAGCGTTTTTGACTGAACCGAGAGGCGAATCAGAATCGAAGCGCAAGACGCGGCTCGATCTGGCGAATTGGGTGGTATCGCCGGAGAACCCGCTGACCGCCCGCGTGTTCGTGAACCGATTATGGAAAATGTTTTACGGAACGGGCTTGAGCAAAACGTTGGACGATTTTGGGTCGCGCGGCGAGTGGCCCACGCATCCCGAGCTTTTGGATTGGCTGGCTGTGGAATTTCGCGAAAGCGGCTGGGACGTGAAACACATGGTGAAGTTGATGGTGATATCGGCAACCTATCGTCAATCATCACTCACGAGCGACAAGTTGCGCGAACGCGATCCATTCAATCGCCTGCTGGCACGGCAATCGTCGTTTCGATTGGATGCGGAAATGGTCCGCGATAATGCGCTCGCCGTAAGCGGTTTGCTGGCAGACCAGATTGGCGGCCCGAGCGTTAAGCCGTATCAGCCCGTGGGATATTGGGACCAGTTGAATTTTCCGAAACGCACCTACACGAACGACCACGGTGCGGCGCAATACCGGCGTGGGCTTTATTCGTTTTGGTGCCGGACGTTTTTGCAACCGAGCATGCTGGCGTTCGATGCGCCGAGCCGCGAGGAATGCACGGTCGAACGCGTGAACTCGAACACTCCTTTGCAGGCGCTGGCGCTGCTGAACGATCCCACTTTCGTGGAGTGCGCGCGGGTGCTGGCGGAACATGTTCTTCGCGACGGAGGCAAGAATCCGCAGGAACGGATTAATTGGATTTACAAACGCGCCCTCGCTCGAACACCCAACAAGGACGAGTACAAATTGTTGTCTGATCTCTATACCAGGCAGATTGAGCGTTACACCAAAAACGCAAACAACGCAGAACAACTAACCAGCGCGGGCGAGTATCAGGCGCCCAAAGATTTGAATATCATAGAACTGGCGGCATGGACTTCCATCTCCCGCGTGGTCCTGAATCTGCACGAAACCGTTACGCGGTACTGACGACTTCGCATGAACATTTTGGAATCGATGCAACTGCGGCAGAACCGGAGAACATTTCTCGGGCGCGCCGCCAGCGGCCTGGGCGCAGCGGCACTGGCATCGATGATTAACCCCCTGAAAGCATTCGGCTCCGTGAAGGAACCAAAGTGGCGGGGCGTGGTGAACCCGTTGCATTTTGCGCCGAAAGCCAAACGTGTCATTTTCCTCACAATGGCGGGCGGACCGTCGCATCTCGAAACTTTTGATTATAAGCCCAAGCTGGCGGAGTTGCACGGACAGCCAATGCCCGAGTCGTTTACGAAAGGGCAACAGATTGCGCAGTTGCAGGGACAGCAATTGAAATGTTTCGCGCCGCAATTTCCTTTTGCGCGCGTTGGAAAATCAGGCCAGCACATTAGCACAATCCTGCCGCATATCTCGAAGATTGCGGATGAGATTTGCATCATTCGTTCGATGCACACCGAGCAAATCAATCACGATCCGGCACATGCGTTCCTGAACACAGGCACGGCGATTTCCGGACGGCCCAGCATGGGCTCGTGGGTGTTGTATGGATTGGGAAGCGAATGCGAAAACCTGCCGGGATTTGTCGTGCTGGTATCGGTCGGGGGTGGGCAGGATCAGCCGATTGCTGCGCGGCAATGGCACAGCGGATTCTTGCCGAGCAAATTTCAAGGCGTGATGTTTCATTCCAAGGGCGACCCGGTGTTGTATGTAAACCGGCCAAAAGGCGTGACTGAAGACAGCCAGAATGCGGTGATTGATACCGTCAATTCGCTCAACAATATTTTCGATCAGTCGGCACACGACCCGGAAATCTCCACGCGCATCAGCCAATACGAAATGGCCTTTCGCATGCAGGCAAGCGTGCCGGGGTTGATGGATATTTCCGACGAGCCGCAGCACATCCTCGACATGTACGGCACGAAAGGCGCCGACGGAACGTTCGCGGCGAACTGTCTGCTCGCGCGGCGTCTTGCAGAGCGCGGAGTGCGGTTTATTCAACTGTATCATCGTGGATGGGACCATCACGGCGGCATCAAGAATGGCGTGACCACGACCGCTGGCCTGGTGGACAAAGCGTCGGCGGCGTTGCTTATTGATTTAAAGAATCGCGGCATGCTGGACGACACGCTGGTGATTTGGGGTGGCGAATTTGGCCGCACACCGATGGCTCAAGGCGATGGCCGCGATCACCATATCAAAGGCTATTCGCTCTGGATGGCGGGCGCGGGAATCAAAGGCGGCTTTTCCTATGGTGGCACCGATGAACTCGGCTACAACGCGATCGATAATCCTGTCCATGTTCACGACCTCCACGCGACGATGCTGCATTTAATGGGCATCGATCACGAGCGGCTGACGTATCGCTTTCAGGGACGCGATTTCCGGCTGACAGACGTCGCCGGCAAATTGATTACCCCGATTTTTGCATAGCTTTACTTTTTCCACGCATCACGCCACATTTCGGGATACCATCGTCCCTCATCGATTTCGATCAAATCAAAACCGGTGATGACTTTGCCATCATTCGGCAGGCCGTATTCCTTGATGCGTTGCGGAATGTAACCGTCGGTTTGGTCGTCGTGCCAGCCGCGTTTGCTCATGAAACTATTGTAGATGAGAATCTCCTCGTCGGTCAGGCGGCGGCCATTGGCAAAACACCACTCCAGCACTTCGGCATCTGATTTGCCCGAGAGGACTTGCGCCTTGACGGCGTCGTAAGTGACCGACAGATAACGGCACGTGCGTCCATCGAAACCGCTCCCAATCAATTCAAAATAATCACTCGGCAATTGGCCTTGGGCGTGCAGGCGAATCTTCGAGCACATGCGGGCGAAATAAAACAACCCGCCGGTTTTTTCGTAACAACCTTTTAATCCTTCAACTTTCATATTCGTTTGCGATGCAATTTGAGCAGATGGGTAGTTTTCCTACCACTCGCTTCTTCACAATTCGATTACTTTTTATCGTTGGCAGACAAACTCGCGTTTGATGCGACAATCGACTTTCGTCATCGGCGATGGTTACGGTGATGCATTTGTCATTATGGAAACCTATTTTAAAAACCTGAGTCCGGAAGAAGGCACTCCTGAAAAACTGATGCAGGATTTGCGCGCGTTGCGGTACGACACGGAAGAATTGTTTCGCATCAGTGGCGGCATGCTGGCCAGGAAATCGAAACACAAACTCCTCTCGGCTGTGGATCGCGCCAAAGCCACGTGCCGTGAATTGAAAGAGCAGGCACAGTCCGGCGCGGCAATTGCCGACGATGCCATTCATCAGTATCCCTACTCGGCGGTGGGTATCGCGTTTGGATTGGGTTTGTTGATTGGGATTGTTGCGTTGCGGAATGGCGGCCGCCGTGGCGCCTGATGTAACCACGGGCGGTTCTGTTCCGTCTAGTCCTGCATGAAGAAACTCTTTGCCGCCCTTTTGTGTGTCGCCTGCATCACCTCGTTCAACGCCCAGGCGGCAGGCAAAAAGAAGGGCGAAGCTAGCGGCAAAAAGGCCCTCCTCAAGGAACTGGTGGAAAAGCGTGAAGCCCGCAAGAGCGCCCGGTTGGAAAAAGGTGGTCATCCGAAAGCCGGCAAGCAATTGCGAAAAGAGATCCTCGAAAAGCGTCTTGAGTTGCTCAAGAAGAAGGCCGCCGGCCACAAGAAGAAATAAATCTTCGTCCTGATTTTCCCTCCTCACTGAAGTTAGCGGCGTTCCGTCGAACGCCGCTACAGCTTTTTAAGACTCAGTTAATAAACATCGCCTCGTTGGCCTGTAACAATGCATGGGTGTATTTCGCCCAGTTGCCCACGGGCAATAACGCTCCCGGAGGAATCGTTGCCAGCGTCATTGCAGCTCCGCCGCGTTTATTTTGCTGCTGCTGCTGTTGTTGCGGACGACGCTGGCCCGGGCCTCGTCGCTGGCCTGCAGCAACAGTTGTTGCAACCGGCCGTTCCAGGGGCCCCGCATCCTCCAGGAAACTCAACCCGAGTTTGATCTCCGTGTCCGTCGGCTCACGCTGATAAATGATGTCGTACAACAATTTTATTCGCGCTTCGTTGCCGCTGACATTCTTAAATGCGGAACTGTTCACGATGTTGCGGGCCTGTTCCACGACGAGCGGACTGTTCATCATGAACAACGCCTGCTGCGGCACGATTGTCTCATATCGCTTGCCCGTCGAGATGTCGGGATTCGCAAAATCAAATTGATTGTAAACCTCGGGAAGATTGCGCCGATCCACATAGCCGTAAATTGTCCGGCGCGTGGAATAAGGCGATGCGCCAAGATTCACCGGCCTGCCGCCCATGGTCAAATCCAGCTTGCCACCGAGCGCGAGCATCGAGTCGCGCACTGCCTCGAATTCCAACCGGCGGATATTCGCGTGCCACAACAACCGGTTGTTCGGATCCATTTGCGTGTAGCGCGGATTGTCTGCGCTGCTTTGCCGATACGTGCTTGAAAGCATGATGAAGCGGTGCATCTTTTTGAGCGACCAACCGTCATCCATGAATTTCATGGCGAGATAATCCAGAAGTTCCGGATGGCTCGGCGGCGCGGACTGGTTTCCAAAATCATCCGGCGTCGTCACGATGCCCTCGCCAAAATGATGCAGCCACAGGCGATTCATAATCACGCGAGGCGTCAGCGGATTGCTGGGGCTTGCGATTGCTCCCGCCAATTCCAACCTTCCGCTCCCCGAGTGGAACGCCGGACGGCTCGGCCCCGAAAGAATTTCGAGGAACCGCCGTGGCACGATATCGCCTTTATTTTCGGATTCCCCCCGGATAAACACCGGCGAATCTGCGGGTTTCGGCCGATCATTCAGCACCATGGCGCGCGCCGGTGAGCCGGGATGGGTCATATCCAGTTGCGCGCGTTCCCGAACCGTTTCAATTCTTTCCTGCCGCACTTGTTTCACTTTCGCAGCACCGCCGCCAGCGGCAGCCCGGCGTTGCCCGGCGATCCCTTGCATCTGCTTATCCAATTCCAACTGCTTTCTCACGTAGTCCTCGTAATCGGGCGTCATCTTAATCGTCCCCAACACCGGAAAATCGCGCGGCTCGACTGAACTGGCGAAGATTCCATAGAGCGAGTAATAATCCTTCGTCGGGATTGGATCGAACTTGTGGTCGTGGCAGCGCGCGCACGTTACCGTCAATCCTAGGAAACCCTTCGTCACCACGTCAATCCGGTCATTATTGATGTCCTCGATTTTACCATTGAATCGCTCGCCGATCGTCAGGAATCCCATCGCGGCCCAATTGCTTCGATCGCTGCCAGTCAATTTATCCGCGGCGATTTGTTCGACAATGAAACGGTTGAACGGTTTGTCTTCGTTGAATGCGCGCACCACGTAATCGCGATACGTCCACGCGTTCGGATAATGAAAATCCTCCTGGTTTCGTTTCACGTCGCCCTTCGTGTCTGAGTAACGCGCCGTGTCCAGCCAGTAACGTCCCCAGCGCTCGCCGTATTGTGGCGATGCCAGCAATCGGTCCACGACTTTCGCAAATGCGTCCGCCGAATCGTCCGCCAGGAAATCCTGCGTCTCCTTTAACGTCGGCGGCAATCCGATCAGGTCGAACGTTGCGCGGCGAATCAATGTCCGTTTGTCCGCGATGGGCGACGGCTTCATTCCGCTTTCCTCAAGCTTCGCAGCGATGAAATTATCAATCGGATTCACCACCCAATCCTTCGCTTTCACTTCCGGCACGGGCTGCTTCTTGATGGGCTTGAAGGCCCAGTGATCACGCTCCGACTTGGCATATTCTTTAGTGTATCCCGGCGTATTAGCGGTGCGCGGGTCAGGCGCGCCCATTTTCACCCACGCGACCAGGTCCGCAACCTGCGCATCAGTCAGCTTCTGGTTCTTCGGCGGCATCTGCAAATCCGGATCTGTGTAGCGTACCGCTTTTATCAACAAACTTTTTTCCGGGTCGCCCGGCACAATCGCCGGCCCGGTATCACCGCCCTTCAATAACGTCTCGCGAAACTCAACCGAAAGCCCGCCCTTTACCTAGGACTTTCATGGCTATGACATTTGTAACAATTGTCGGCAAAAATCGGCCGGATTTTGTTTTCGAAGAACGCCTGTTGCTGCGGTGTCAGGGGCGTATCCGCGCCAAATACTGAAACTGCTCCCGCCAGTATGCAAACCGCCGCAACCAAATGTGCGGTGCGCTCCTTAATCTTGTAGCAGCCGACGTAAGGAGGCTCATTTCTAAATTCCGAAGTCCGAAGCCCCAAGTCTGAATTAATTAGAGCCTCCTTACGTCGGCTGCTACAATCAAGGACGAGGGGCCGTTGGACGCTCGTGAATTCTCGGCGCGGGGTGCCCGTTCGGATTTCGTCATTCGGAATTCGAAATTGATTTCTCACGCTACGACTCCTTTCACCACGTTGCCCGCTACATCCGTCAATCGGAAATCGCGCCCGTTGTATCGATACGTGAGCTTTGTGTGATCGAATCCGAGTAGCGCAAGCATCGTCGCGTGCAGATCGTGAATGTGGACCTTGTTCTCGACCGATTTGGCGCCGAACTCATCCGTCGAGCCGTAAATTGTTCCGCCTTTTACGCCGCCGCCCGCCATCCAGACACTGAACGCCTTGCTGTTGTGATCGCGGCCCGGATTGTCGTTGCCATTGCGATCGCGCGTTGCCGTGCGGCCAAATTCGCCACCCCAGATCACCAGCGTGCTGTCGAGCATTCCGAGTCGCTTCAGATCGGTCATGAACGCGCCGAGCGGTTGGTCAATTTCCGAAGCCTGCTGCGGCAATCGTGTCTCGATATTATTATGATGGTCCCAGCCGCCGGCCCACACCTGCACGAAACGCACGCCGCGCTCCAGCAACCGGCGCGCAATCAACAATTGCCGGCCCTGCGTGCTGCTCCCGTAAAGGCTCTGCACGTTTTGCGGTTCCTTGAAAAAGTCGAACGCATCCGATGCCGCTGATTGCATCTTGAACGCGATTTCGTAAGCCTCGATGCGCGCTTCCAGTTGCGCGTCCTTTTGCATGTTCTGGCTGTGCAATTCGTTAAGTTGATGAATCAGGTCCAGTTGCTTGCGCTGTTCCTTGAGCGAGATATAGGGGTTCTTGATGTTCTGAATCATCTCCTCGACCGTCGGGGCGGAAGTGTTGACGCTCGTGCCCTGATAAACTCCCGGCAGAAACGCCGCTTGCCAGTTTTGCGTTCCGCCCGGAGGCAGCCCGCCACCCGGACGCAGCGAAATAAATCCCGGCATATTCTGATTCTCGGTGCCGAGTCCATAGACGACCCATGACCCCATGCAAGGCTTCGAGAGGCGCAACGAGCCGGTGTTCATCATCACGGTCGCGACTTCATGCGCCGGGATGTCCGTGTACATCGAGCGGATAATTGCCATGTCATCCACGTGCTCGCCGATGGTTGGAAAAACTTCGCTCACTTCAATGCCCGATTTTCCTTTTTTCGAAAACTTGAACGGCGACGCCATGGCCACGCCATTCATTCCCGGGAGCGTTTGTCCGGCATATTTTTCAAGCGCTGGCTTCGGGTCCCAGGTATCCACTTGCGACGGCGCGCCTTGCGCGAAAATGTGGATTACACGCTTCGCCTTGGCAGGGAGCGGCGGGTTCTTTGGTTCAAGTGGTGAGCCGTTTCCATCAGCAAGCGCGGTGTTGGCGAAAAACTCCTGGCTCAACAACCCGGCGAGCCCGAGCGTGCCGAAACCCATCCCGAAGCGATTCAGGAACTGACGGCGGTTGATGGCGAAGTCCTCGGGGCGGGCGCGATGCTCGTTAGGATTCATGGCACTATTTTATTGTTCGGCTTTCTTTCATTTGCCAATTAATGGCTATGTATCCTTAGACGGAAACGGCAGCCAAAGGGTTTCACTTAATACCGGTCTTTCCCCCGGCTGGCTGGGCAAAGGAAACGTCGGTTTTTTATCCGAAAGAAGGTGAAAAAAAGCGAAAAGACAGGCTTTTTTAAGCGATTTTATCCGAAAGATCACACGAAAAGACGCGAAACCTTTCGGATGTTTTTGTCGTCCTATGTGTCCTCCAGGGCCTGAAAGTCCTATTTCCAAACCCTGGGCGCCCTCTAACCGCAAGAAACCGCCAACTATCCAATTACGCGGTTTTATGCGGTTAAAGGCGAAAAGAACCGACAATAAGCGGTCAAAACTCGACCGTTTGTCGACAGTTTTTGGCTCCGAAGGCGAAAGGCGAGCAGATGAAGCAGGGAAGACCACACAACCGGCGAACCCGCAGCCCAAATCATCGCCTCCGGCAAAGGGCGTGGATATCGCGCTCGAAATTATTTGGAGCGCATTCATTTTAGTCTGGCGTTCGTCACGACCATGGCACCTCCTTCGCGCGCGCAGATCGCGCACACGGGCAATTATCGTTCATAATTCGATCCTGTCAAATCACCCGAGCAGACTTCCGTTAACACCGGGCTTCAGCCCGGTGAACCGGTCACGCTGAACGACGATCAGCCGTTTCAACGGCTTACCGGTTTTGGCGTTAGCAGAGCCACTACAGAACATTTATTCTGGTTTCCTACTTCCCCTCCTGTTCCTCCGACGTCACCGTTGCCTGGAATTCCAGAAACGCCTCCGGAAATCTGTACGTCTCCCCGTCTTTCAAGCTCCAAAGGAATTTGCTGATCAGCGCTCCGCTGCCCGGGTCACCAATTCCAAATCCCCGGCCATCCGCTGTCGTAAAGTACGCTGAGCACGGCGACCTCAACGCAATGATTCCCGCGCACGGCGACATTCCCTTAATTTCCTCGGCGGTTACGTAATACCGCGCCGATATGAAATTCGTGAACGCATCAGGAAGCTTGCAACTCTGCCCAACCTTCAACGATCCAACAAAATGCCACACAAATTGGTCTCCCACTTCATCGCCAACGATAAAACTCTTTCCACTCGATCCCGTGAAATAGCCGGAGTATTCGTTAAGCTTCTTAGTTAGCGTGACTTCCTGCGGTGGCATCGCTGCCACGTCCTTCTCGGTGACATACTTTGGCGTTGATTGCGTAGCCGTGTTTTTGGGAGGCAGCGAAACTTCCAGTCCGCGCGCCACTGTTCGTGGAACGCGAGTGTCGCATCCCAAAAAAAGCACCATGATCACGCCACAAGCAAAACTCATCTTGATGCGCCCGAATGCATTCTTCATGAAGAATTAGACGGAAACACCGTGTCGATGCTCCGGGTTCTGCGCAGGGGAAGACATCGTGAATATTTCACGCGTCCGTAGCGAAAAAGCATTCAAGATTTTTTGCAGGAAAAGCTGGAGAGACGTCCGCTAAGCCACTCAATGCGAATCTGTTTCTTGATCCGATTCGGCCAAAATCTTTTGAACTTCTGCGAACTGTTTGCTCTGCCAGAACAGGATCGCTGAGCCAACAACAAACCCGACAGCACCCATCACGAAGGGCGGATGGTTCCGCGCCAAAGCCACAAAAATCAAGGCGACGATCGCAAACATTTTCGACAGACCGGAATACGCGCGTTCGGCACGTCGGGCGATGGCAAGATCGGATTCCTGCGATTGCCAGCGCCGCCGCTGCTGATGAATCATGGCCGCTGCTTTGAGCCTATCCATACGCGCGAATTGTTCCAACGCGGACCGACGGACGGCTTCCGGAGTTGGGCTGGTTCTTCATTTCTGTGAGCTTACTGCGAATTAAAAGGAATGCAAAATGGGATTTGGGAGGAAGACGAGCTCGTTAGAACTCATCAAAAGCGTCAGAGGACTGGCGCTTTGCTAGTCCAATACGAGGACAATCTTCTCTCAGTGAAAAGATTCCAACTCGCAAAACCATATGGCTTCTCCAGTTGCGTTTGGAAAAGCGGTAGAGGACTACCGCACTACAAAACCTCGCGGAATTTCGCGAGCACCCCAAGAGCGCGATAGCGTCTTGGAGTGCGCCAGTCCTCTGGCGCTTTTCCACCGAATTAGAATAACCTACCAATCTGAGTCAGGTTCATAATCATCAGGAACCTGAAGAGCATCAAACTTGAACCGATAAATGCTTTTGACCTGCGCCGCGGATGCCGTTCGCTCAAACCACGCGGCGGAGCACCACGGATACTGATTCGCCACCGGCACCAAACCATGTTTCACAGGATTTTGATGCGTATAGTTAAGCCGTGCTAAATACGATCGCTGGTAAGTCAACCGCGACTCACGAAAGTTATACCAGACTTGTCGCTCTGGCATGGCGTCGAGTTTGTTCAACCAACCGCTTGTTTTTACATGTAGCGTTTTAAGCATGGGCGACAAGCTGATAGCGCCGTCTTGGCCGGACGGCGAGTGGGCAACAAAATGATAATGGTTTGAAAACACGGCCCATGCTTCCAATTGCCAGCCGAAATCCTGGGCGACGGTCAATAGACCTCGATGCAGCACGCGAAGACGATCTGCTCCGCGAAAATGGTGAGCTTTGTAAAGCGTACTCGCGGTAACGAAGTAGGTGCCACTCGTGGCAAGTTGGTGGGTGGGCGCGTGCGGCCATGGTGTTTTTGGCCCAAGCATGGCGGGAAATTAGGCGCGTTGGTGTGAGATCGGCAAGGAGATAGTTTTGCGGAGTATGCTGGAAAAGCGGTAGAGGACTACCGCACTACAAAACCTCGCGGAATTTCGCGAGCATCCCGAGAGCGCGATAGCGTCCTGGAGTGCGCCAGTCCTCTGGCGCTTTCATTTACGAAGCGCAACAAAACTCAGTGCTCTCCCAGGTGTTCTCAGCTCACAAAACTATAATCGTAGGGTTTGCGCATTTCGCGGGCGACGTGCGCATTGCCTTCTTTCGCGCCATCGCCGACGAACAATTCCTTCTTCGGATCCCATTCGAGTTTGCGGCCAAGGCGAACAGCGATGGTCGCGAGATGGCACACGGACGCCGAACGATGCCCAACTTCAACGCTCGTGATAGGGTCTTTGCGCGATTTCATGCAGTCAAAGAAATTGACCATGTGGTCGGTGCTGACTTCCAAATGCACGGCATCGGCGGGAAGCGGTGTTTCGTAAATTTCCGATTTGTTGGCCTCGATTGTATTTCGGTTCACCCAAATCCAACCGTCGGTTCCTTCAAACTTAATACCGTTGCGCTGGCCGTCCTGCTTCACGATGCCCCCAAATGGCGTGTCGTCGAGCGTGGTTTTCACAAAATGTTTTACACCGTTTTCCCAGGTGAAAGTCGCTTCAAATTCGCTCGGCGTATTGAAGCCGCCTTCGACCGGCTTGGTGAGCGCTTTGCCTTCGACGGAGGTCGGGCCATCCTGACCAAGCGCCCAGCGGGCGATGTCGTTGTGGTGCGCGCCCCAATCGGTGACCGGGCCGCCGGAATATTCGAACCACCAGCGGAAGGTCGAGTGGCAACGTTCCTTCACGTAATCCACTTTGGGAGCCTGGCCCAGCCACAGGTCCCAATTCAGGCCGTTCGGTATGGGAGAGGTTTTGTAGGGGCCACCAACGAGGCCACCCGGAACAAATACGCGCACGGTTTGCAACTTGCCGATGCGCCCGTTGCGAACCAATTCGCACGCGAGCCGAAAACGTCGATCACTGCGCTGTTGGCTGCCGGTTTGAAAAACGACCTTGTTTTCGCGCACGGCCTTGATGACTTGCTTGCCCTCGTCAATCGTCAGAGTGAGCGGCTTCTGGCCGTAAACGTCCTTCTTGGCTTTGGCGGCGGCTATATTGATGAGCGTATGCCAGTGGTCCGGCGTCGCGTTGATGACGCAATGAATATTGTCCTTCTCCAGCAGCTTCCGAAAATCCGTGAACTTGTCCGGCGCAGTGCCGTTGCGGGTGAATTGCTTCGCGACGGCGCTGGCGTGGTTCTCGTCCGCATCGCATACCGCAACGACGTTCGCATAGCGGGTGGCGTTCTGGGCGTTTCCGGTCCCCATTCCACCGCAACCGATCAATGCGATGTTGGGCTTGTCATTTGCTGACGGCGTTGCTTGAGGAGTTTGCTCCGCAGCACGCGCAAGGTCGCGCTCGATGAACCATAGCGGGATGCCGGAAACGGCTGCGGTTGCGGCGCAGCGTTTGACGAAAGAACGACGCGATATCTGGAATTGTGCTGACATGATAGGATTCGAGGCACTTAGGAGGCTCCGGTCAAGATGAAAGGTCGGGTGGGACGTCGCTAATTCTGAGGACAAAGAGGGAAAATAAGCTCCAACCACTCCAAGGACCAACCTCCAATGAACGCCAAATTCCAAAACCAGCCGGGAGCAATGTGATATATATGGTCGCGGTACAGTTGAGCAGGTATCTGTTATTTCAATTGCGAATAACTCGTGGATAATTTGTCGATATGTAAAGTTCGCTTTAGACTGGCAAAGAATGGTTTCATAACAGAATGAACGACAGTGTCACAAAAACGGTGGTGGTGGGTGCGCCGGACTTGAAAAAGACCGAATGGAAGAAATCCGGCTTCTCGGACGCCGCGCCGCGCATTGACCGCCTGCCGCCGCACTCGCCCGAGGCCGAGCAAGGTGTGCTGGGTTGCATCTTTTTGTCGCCGAACGATTGCATTGGCGAATGCGTGGAAAAACTCACAGACGGCCCGGAGGTTTTCTATGATCTGCGCCATCGGACGATTTACGAGATCGTCGTGGAGATGTTCGACAAGCGGGACCCGATTGACATCATCACGCTCCAGCAAAAACTGAAGGACAACGGGCAGTTGGATCAGGTGGGCGGGATCGCGTATCTGGCGTCGCTGCCGGACACCGTGCCATCGGCGGCGAATCTTTCCTATTATTTGGAAATCGTCCACGAGAAGCACATTCTCCGGAAACTGATCACGACATGCACGGAGGTGGTGGGACGAGTTTATGATCATCAGGGCGAAGTGGACGGATTGCTGGATGAAGTTGAGCGGGAAGTTTTGCGGATTGGTGAGTCACGCGTGGAAGGCAAAACCGACAAGATCAAGGACCTCGTCAAGAAGGCGATTGGGTTGATCGAGGATTTTCATCAACGCCAGGGAATGCTCACTGGTGTTGGAACGGGTTTCGCCGACCTCGACAAGATGACGAGCGGATTGCACGGGGGAGAAATGGTTGTCATTGCTGCCCGTCCGAGCATGGGAAAAACCTCGCTCGCGATGAACATCGCCGAAGCGGTGGCAATTGACCAAAAACTGCCGGTGGGGGTGTTCAGCCTGGAAATGACGTCAGAGTCACTGGTATTGAGGATGTTGTGCTCGCGGTCGCGGCTCCGCCGGAAAGCTGGCGAACGCGCCGTTATTTATTGATGACACGTCCGGGATGTCCATTTTGCAATTGCGGGCCAAGGCGCGGCGGATGTCGCAACAATATGGCATTAAACTATTTGTGATTGACTACTTGCAGTTGCTCCATTCTACTGCGCGCCGAGCAGAAAACCGGCAGCAGGAGATAGCTGATATCTCCAACGGGGTGAAGTCGCTGGCGAAGGAACTGGATGTTCCGGTGATTGTTTTGAGCCAGTTGAACCGCGAGCTGGAAAAAGACAAAGACCGCAAGCCGCGGCTGTCGGATTTGCGTGAATCAGGCGCAATTGAACAGGATGCCGATGTTGTTTGTCTGCTCTACAAGCCAAGCCGCGAAGAAGACGATGGCGGTGGCGAAGAACAGGATGCCGTGCCGGTCAACCTGTTTATCGCGAAGCAGCGCAATGGACCCACGGGCGATGTGCCCTTGACGTTTTTGAAGTCCTATACCCGGTTCGAAAGCCGGGCAAAAGTCAGTGACGATGATGTGCCGATGGAAAAATAGCTGATGAAACATTTGATCCGCCATGGCGGCCTGGTGCTGCTGCTATTGTTCTGTGGGCTGTCCTCCGCCAGCGCACAGTTGCACGTCTCGAAAATCATCATCACGAACGTAGGCCCTGCGGCGACGAGCGAGCAACTCGTTCGCGCCAATATCCATGTCAAGATCGGGGACGTCTATGTTCCAACGAGCACCGATGACGACGTCAAGAATCTCTACAACACGGGCTACTTCTTCAACATCCAGGTCGTTCCGAAAATCGACGACGGCGGAGTGACCCTTACTTATCTGTTGCAGGGCAAACTCAAGCTCACACACATCAAGTTTGAGGGCGCGACGAAGTTCAGCAACGTGAAGTTGTTGAAGAAAGTTACCTCGAAAATTGGCGAGCCGCTGGATGAGGTCAAACTTTTCTCCGACAGCCAGGCCATTGAGAAAATGTACCAGCAGTCCGGTTACCCGCGAACGACGGTAAAGGCATTTCTCGATAATCCCGACGAGAGCCTTGGCCATTCCGGCGCGCGTTTTGAAATCACCGAGACTGCCAAGATGAAAATCGTGGAGGTAAGTTTCCCGGGCGCAAGCGCGTTTCCCCAAAACAAACTCCGCAAAGTGGTCAAGACCCGCAAGCACTGGTTTCTTTCGTGGATTACCCGCAGCGGCATTTTCAAGCAGGACCAGTTCGAGGACGACCAGGAACGACTGGCAGACTATTACCGCACCAATGGTTACGTGGACTTTACGCTCGTAACGACGAACCTCGTTAACCTGACTCCGAAAACGATGAAGGTGGAATTTGTCGTTACCGAGGGAAAACAATATACGGTCGGCAATATCACCTTCAAAGGCAACACGCTCTTCAAACCGGATGAAATCATCGAAGGCCTCAAACAGCAACATGCTGACCGCCGTTCCAAGATTCCCATCGGCGAACATGGCCTCGAAGTGGACACGCGCTTCGTATTCAAGCCTGACCTGCTGCAACACGATATTCAGTCGATAGAAGATTTCTACGGATCGAGAGGTTATATCGATGTCCGCCTTGGTTCGAATTTGAAGGTGAACCAGATTCCCAACACGGAAACGGGAAACATGGACCTGGAGTATCAGGTTGATGCCGGCGAGAAATCGCTGATTGAAAAAATCGAAATCCGCGGGAACAGCAAAACGAAGGACAAAGTAATCCGGCGCGAGTTGGCAGTGTCGCCCGGTGAAACATTCGACATGGTACTGGTGCGACTGAGCAAGGAGCGTTTGGAAGGTTTGCAGTTTTTCGAGAAGGTGGATACGCGGCCGGAACCGACCGTGGTGCCGCAACGCAAGGACCTCATTATTGGAGTCGAGGAAAAATCCACCGGGCAATTTCAATTTGGCGCGGGCTTTAGCACGATTGAAAGCATTTCGGGTGTGGCGGAACTGAGCCAGGTGAATTTTGATTTGTTCAAGCCGCCGTATTTTACAGGTGGCGGCCAGAAACTGCGGTTGCGACTGCAGGTGGGAACATTGCTGCAGGATTACCGCGTTAGTTTTGTGGAGCCCTGGTTTTTGGATCGCAAGCTGCGCTTCAGCCTCGACCTCTACCACTCGGTTTACGATTACCAAAGCTTGAATAGCCTTTACAACGAAACCCAGACCGGAGCCCGGGCGGGACTCAGCCGCGCGCTGGGAAGCGAGTTTTTGATCGGTGGCATTAATTATACGATTGAGAGCATTGGGATCGTTGATGTCAGCGCAAATACTCCCGAAGCGATCGTGAAGGATGCCGGGCATTCGCTGCTAAACCGGTTCGGCGCATCGCTCGCGTACGATACTCGCAATAGTTACACACTGCCAAATAAGGGGCAGCGCACCGAAATCTCGGGTGAGGTCACGCTGGGAGACCGGAATATTCTCAAACTCCAGGCCAGCACCGCGTGGTACTGGAAAGGATTTGGCGAAGGGCACGTGCTTGAATTGCTGCTGAAGACCGGAGTTGCCGAGAGGTTGTCGGGCCGCGGCGTGCCATTTTATGAGAAGTTTTATTTGGGTGGACAGAACTCGTTGCGTGGCTATGCCTATCGCGCGGCCGGACCGAAGGAATTGACGGTGGACGGATCGGAGTTGGAACCCATTGGCGGCGATACGTTCTGGCTGGGATCATTGGAATACAGCATTCCGGTGATTCAACGTCTGCGCTTCGCCCTGTTCTACGACATCGGCAATGTCTCCGAGAAAGCTTTCGATTTTGGAAACGCTCGGATTCGCGACAGCACGGGGACATCGGTGCTGGGAACAACCGGAACTTACACGGACAACTGGGGCATGGGACTGCGGCTTGACCTGCCCATTGGGCCGTTACGCCTGGATTACGGAATTCCTCTTTCGCACGATCGCTTCACCAGTGGAGCCGGTCACTTCCAATTTTCGGTTGGTTTCAGCCGCCCGTTCTGATAGATTAATTTTTCCTTATATGAAGAGAATTTTGAAAAGATTAGCGCCTGCGCTGCTCCTGGCGTGGCTCATGACTGTTCCGGCGATGGCTCAAAACCGCCTCGCCACTATCGATTTGCGCAAGGTATTTGAGAAATACTGGAGGCGCGAACAAGCCGAGGCGGCGCTCAAGTCTCGCGGAGCGGATTTGGACAAGGAATATAAATCCCTCGTTGACGAATACAACAAAGCGAAGGAGGAGTTTTCCAAGCTTGTTGCCAAAGCTAACGACCAATCGGTCAGCGCCGAGGAACGCGAGAAGCGAAAGACCGAGGCCGATTCCAAGCGGCTCGAGTTGCAAACGAGCGAAAATACCATCCGCACGTTCGAAGGCAACGCGCGCGACACACTGGATTCGCAACGGAAGCGGATGCGCGATACGATCCTGGGAGAGATTCGCACTGCAATAACGGCCAAAGCCAAGACGTCTGGATTTACCATGGTAGTGGATTCCGCAGCGGAAACCGTTAACAACACACCGGTAATCCTCTACACGAATGGCGAGAATGACATTACGGACAATATTCTCAGCCAGCTTAACGCCGCCGCGCCGCCGCCCACGTCGGGAGATTCGACCAAGCCCGACGAAGAAAAAAAGAAAGAATAGAAGAAGTAGCCTCCGCTATTATTCCTCGCTCAGTCGCTTCTTGGGCACTTCGAACAACATTGCGTGCGCTTCCTGAAGAATTCCGGGAATGCGCTCGGAGAACGGACTGCGCTGGAGACAGGATTTCAGGCGGGCCTCGGAAACGCGGGCGGCATTCGCTCCGGGAAACCAATGGTCCGCTTGACCGAGAAGATTGTATCGCATCTTTCCCCAGGCCATCAGGTCCAGCGATTTAGCGAAAGTCCAGAGCCGAAGAATTTCTGTGATGTTAATCTCACCCGGAACGTCCACGTAGTAAGGCAGCCCTTCCCACCAGTGTTTGCACCAGTCATTGCCGGTGACCCGCTCCATCTCGGCGCGCAGGCGCTTTTCAATGGGACCAATGGTTTCAGGAATGCGGTCGTAGTATGCCAGAGCTTTGATGTGCTCATCAAAGTCGCTCGGTCGGGCCGCGCCGCAACTCAAAGTGTGAACCTCAGGTCGCCCCAGGCAGTAAAGGTCGTTGAAAATCATTGGCGATAGCGGTGCGCAGAGGTCGGACAGCTTGCGCGGAGGCTCGTAAAGTTTTCCCCCTTTATCGTTCGGGCTGATGATGAACACGCCCATGTCCCGCTGCTGCGCGGCGACGATGGCCGGCCAATTGAGATCGTTGACGAAATACCAATGGAGGTTGACGTAGTCGAATTCGTTTGTCGCAATCGTATCAACGATAATATCGGTTGTTGCGTGCGTGGAAAAACCGAGGAACCGAATACGCCCTTCACGTTGCAACTTCCGAGCAGCGGTTACGCACCCGTTCTTCTTCATTGCGAAATCGAAAAGCTGCCGATTGTTGATTCCGTGAAGTGACAGAAGATCGACGTGGTCGAGCTTGAGATAGTTCATCGACTTCTCAAATGTCTTCAGGAAATCCGCCGCCTTTTGCATCGGCGCAACTTTCGTCTGGACGATGATCTTGTCGCGAGGAAGTTTCGGCAGGACTGAGCCGAGCTGCATTTCCGATGAGCCGTAACCGCGCGCCGTTTCGATGTGGTTGATGCCAAGTTCGACCGCGCGATGAATCGTCGCCTCAAGATTCTCCTGGTTGGCTTTGGGAATTTCCGACGGCTTAACATCCTGCCATTTGAACTGATAGCGCATCCCTCCGCAGGAGAAAACCGGCATCGAAAGTTCCGTGCGGCCAAAGCGGCGATATTTCATGCGCGGAAAATAATGCAGAGACCGACGTTATGGCAATTCCAGAGAACTTCAATCGTCGATCAAGAATGCATCTCAATCTATGCAACCCGTAGAAGCCGAAAAGCAAATGCTGGATGCCGCTCCTACGGAGCTTGCCAAAATCTCCCGGGTCGGCGGCTATAAACATGGCGCTCCTCCGGAGCTATTCGAATTGCAAGTGCGCTGCTGAAAAGCTCCGGAGGAGCGCCCTGTTTATAGTAGTGGATACCAAAACATTCTTAAGCTCCAGCGGAGCGGCATGGAAGGATTGCTATCGCCTGTAGTCTCTTTCGGGCATCGCGAGAAAGTGAGATGCGTGCTGAATCAAGAGTACGAGTTCTGGAAAGCGCCGAAGGAACAGACGACCTCCAGTGCGCCGGCGCGCGCAATCGCTACTTCTTGATGCGATAAACATGCACATCAAAAGGAGCAAACCAGTCCTTGAACTTTCCGTCCTTAATCGCGACTTTGCGCGGAGATTCGTACATCACCTCCCCTTCCCCGCTTGAAACCGGCAGGCCGTTGAATTCTGCTTCCAGCGTCGCACCTTCACGCTTGCAGGCTAAAATGTAAATCTCGTCTCCGACCTCGCGGACGCAAAATTCAATCCCTTTACCGGTTACCTTCACTGGCAACTTGGACTCGGGAGCGACCATTGCCGGACCCAACGGGCTTTTGGTGCTGATTTCGTCAAGCACCGGCTTCAGCACTCGTTTCCAGAAGGTCCAGTTCCAGCCGAGCTTCGCATCCTCAGGAGTCATAGCTGCTTCGAGATTGCCTCCGAAGTAAATCAACCCGCGCGCGCCATTGATAATTGCCTGGTAGGACATGAAGCGTTCCTGCGCGAACGTCGGAAAACGCAATGTCTTGCCCGGTTTCACCACGCCGCTCCACGCGATTTGCAAGACCATCCACACCGGCATCTTGCCTTCCGAAACTTCCATCATCGTTTTTGTGTAGTCACCCACCATGCTGATCTCTTTGTTCGTTAGCAGCGAATGCGTCCCCGGCGGGTAGCCAATCGGATAAATATCTGCGCCCGTAATATCGCAGGTGGGATTGTATGGTCGCAGAGTTTCCACGGTGCCGCGAGGCGCTTCGATCGTCGCGAGCGGATGGTTCGGATCCAGTTCGCGAATAATCTCGCGGGCCCGAACCAGCGGAGGAACGGCATGTTTGCCCCACTCCGGCTCGTCCGCGCCTTTCCAAATTCCAAAGCCCGGATGGTCTTTGAATTGGTTCACCACACGCCTCAACATGGCTTCGCGCTTCGGGTCAGTTCCCGTGATGGTCGCCAGTTCCCGTAAAAAGACCCAGCAATACAGACCGTGACGGGCTGCAGCGTCTTGCCACTTCTGTTCGGTGGCAAACGTTTGCTCGCTCCAGTTCCCGCCGTTCGCGCCGGTGCGCATAAACGTTCCTCCCGCGTCCGCCAGTTCCTGAAAAGCGTCTTTTCCTTCCGGAGTCTTTCCGTCTGGCGGCGGACCGGTCGTGAAGCCGATTGGAAATACTTTCCGGCCGTTGATGATGAGAACGTTGTCGGAATTAATGGTGACCTTGTTACCGGGCTGCGCGGCACCGGGAAACGGAGCGAAAATGGCGATCAATAACAGGATTCGCAAAATGAATGTAGGCATGAGAGCAATGTGCTTTCGGCGCGCGCGTGAAATAACGCGACTATTTGAATGGAACTTCAACTGCAATTTCAATAATACGGGCCTACCGGAACGTTCACAGGATCTTCGCTCAAGGTATAGCGGTAATTCCATTTCTTGCGCGTCACGAATTCGGCGTGGCCGTCACAAAAGACAACATTCCCTCCGTCCTTCCCGTGGCCCCAATATGGATTCGGAAAATTCTGCCATGGAAAATCGGGATTGCGCGGCTCCATCGCATCGAAGATCAGAAATGTCATGCTCGGGCTGGTCGTGGTGGATCGCCATTCTATTGGGTCGGCTCCGGTGGGAACATTTTGGCGCTGGTGGGTGCCAACCGTTCGCAGTGTCTTCCGATCATAGGGCGCGACGTACCACGCGCCGAACACTTCGTAACTGTGCCCGTAGTTGGTCATCCTCCCGGCGGCCTTATCGTCGAGTTGACGCAGTTTGGTGATGACCTGGCCCGTTAAAGGATTCAACACATCATACTTGTCGTTCTCATCCACATCGTTCCTCGTGCTGGGGCACACGAATGCTTTGACGTTCTTGAGGTAGGTCGGGTACTGGGTGCCAAATCCGTGCAGCCAGTTCATATCATCATCATCATGTATGCCCTGGGGTGTGGATTTCAGCGAACCCGTCAAATAACCGTGCGAATCGTCCTCACCATACATCTGGCTGCCGAGTCCCATCTGCTTGCAGTTGCTGAGGCAGGCGACGCGGTGCGCCTTTTCTTTAGCGCGCGCCAGCGCTGGCAGAAGCAACCCGGCGAGAATTGCGATGATTGCAATCACGACGAGAAGTTCGATCAAAGTAAATGCAGACCGGTTGCGTCGCGAGATGCTCATGTGCAGCGAAAACTTTTCCAACAACAAGAATTAGCGGACAAAATTTGGCGTTGAGAGGAGCAATTTACAACTGTTTTCTTGCCCGTAATCCGAAAGATTTAAAAAGTAAGTTCTGCAGGATTGTTAACATTTTGCCCCTGTTTTTTGCGGTTGTTATGACAAAAAAGTTTGCGTTTCCTGCAGGTTTAGAGAAACTCCGTTTCAGTTCCAGGCCTGACAAGCATTAATAATCCACGAATCCGCGTTATGAAAAGCACCTCGTTTGTTTCACGCATTACGCTCGCTTTAGCCTTCACCGCATGTCTCACTGTTTTGACTTCCGAGGCCCAGACCAGTTTCTCCCTCACGCCGCTGGCTACATTTGGCACGCGCGGCGATGGCAGCATTCAGCCGGGCGACACATTTTACGTCGATTCTGGTTTTAATCAGCGCGGGATCGCTTTTGACCCCGTATCAACCAACCTGGTGTTTGTCGATACTCACTCAGGCCAAAATGGATCGGCTGGTGTTTTAGGTTCGATATTCATTCTCGATGGTTCAACCGGCGCGAACATTTCAACACTCAACACCAATGGCATCAGTGGCGGTTCCTACGCCGATGCCCCTGCGATCGTCGCCGATGACGGCGTCGTTTATGTCTGCAATCAAGTCACGACCAGCGGAACGCTGGCCTTCAACATCTATCGATGGGACAGTGTGACTTCCATTGATCCGCCGCTTAAAGTTTTTTCCAGCACCATTACGCCGACCCAACGTTATGGTGGGAGCGTTGACATTCGCGGCGCGGGCACCAACACGCAGATTATCATCGGATCCATGGTGAATGGGACAACCTCGGGTACAAACGTCGTGATATTCACCACTGCGGACGGCACCAATTTCACCGCGAACGTGCTGGCTACCGATGTCACCAGCGCAAATTTCAATGACGGCATCGCATTCGGCCTCGGTAATACTTTTTGGGCCAAACGCATCGGTTCACCGCTGCGCCTGATGAGCTTTAACCTGACCACTTCGAATGCAGTGACGCTGGCCAGCTATGATTCGAGCGCGTTGCCAAACAGTGATAATTTGGGACCAATCGCCGTTGACAATACGAACCATTTGCTTGCGGCAATCGAAGTCATAACGGGCAGTCAGGAACACGTCCGGCTTTATGACATTTCGAATTCCAATCAGGCGCCCTCGCTGTTGGACATCAAAGATTTTGTTCCGAACATCGCCAACGCCACGGCGCCACCCGGTTACCTGGATTTCGGAAACGGCACTTTGTATGCCTACGTGGTCAACAACGGATTGATCGCATACAGTCTCTCAAGCGCCGCCACGCCGCCACCCACAATCCTGCAACAACCGCCGGCAACCAATCGCGTGACGGTTGGCCGCACAGTATCCATGTCGGTTCTGTCATATCCCGCCGTCAACTATCAATGGCAATCGAACAATGTTCCCATCCCATCTGCGACGAACTCCACGCTAACACTCCTAAATGTTCAGACCAATTATTCCGCGCTCTACACTTGCATCGTGAGCAATGCGGGAGGAACACAAACCATCAATTCTCAATTAATCGTCGTAAATCCAAACCAACTGTTCCACCTCAACCTTCAATGGAGTGCTGCGCCCAACTCCAGGACGTATTTCACGACCAACGGTGAGACCAGCTATAACGTTCCGAATGTGCGCAGCATTGGATTCAACTCACACTCCAATCAGTTGTATATCCCGTTCCGTGACGGTTCGGCTGGAACAACCTATCACGTTTATGTCGTGAACGGCGCCAACGGCAACCTGCTCTACGAATTGAAAACCAACGGCATGTATTTGAACGTGGTCTCACACGTCAGCGGCCAGAACGGTGCCGGGCTGTGCTCGATTGGCGTGGCGGATGACGGCGCGGTTTACGCCTGTAATACGTCACCCAACGCGCTCGGCGACATTCCACCGAACGTGGACACCAACGGATATTTCCGCGTCTGGCGTTGGGCCAATGGCGATTCGAACACCGTGCCGGTTCAAATCTGGTTTGGCGACCCGGCCTACCAGAGCAGCCGGTTCCGCTGGGGTGACGTCCTGTCCGTCCGCGGGAGTGGCACCAACACCCAGATTCTTTTGGACAATAGCGATAACACGGCGCGTTACGTTGCCATTTTGTCCCCCACCGATGCGACGCTGACGAATTGGACCTCGACCTATTTCTTCAACAGCGTGGTGGGCGCCGGATTGGGACGCAGTTTGGAATTTGAAGTTGGTAATAACATTTCGCAAAAACGCCGGGGTGGGGCATTAGTCCAATCCAGCTTCGACCTCACTGCCATTTATCCCGGCAACATTATGCAAATGACCAGTTCCAACGCCACGTTTACGAACACGCTGGCGGGCCTTGGTCTGGATAACAATCGTCACCTGGCAGCGGGAGTGAACGTTGCCTCCGTTGCCGCGCCCGATACGTTGAACCTGTATGAAATCTCAGACCCGAACGCTCCTCTGTTGATCTTCCAATACAACTTTCCCTTAACACACGCGGTCGCCGGCAACCTGTACAATGCCAATTTCTTCACCGAAACCTTTTTCACGGGCGATCAACTTTTCACGTTCGATGCCAATAACGGTATCATGGCGTTCAAAGTGGCCATCGGCCCGCCGACGGCCCCGAATTTCCTCATCCAACCTTCCAACCTGCGGTTGATACAGGGAGGCGCTGGAACGTTTTCAATCGTTCTGGATCAACAAGCCGACGTTCAATGGCAGCGAGGCGGAACGAACGTACCGGGCGCGACCAATCTGACATTTGTCATCACGAATGCCACACTTGCTGACGCCGCCGATTATCGCGCAATCGCCACCAACCAGTACGGGTCCTCAACCAGTCTCGTCGCGACAGCCGCTATCTATTTGCCTCAGGACAATTATTCCCTAAGCAACGTTTGGAGTCTGGCTCCGCTGAGCCGGCCTTATCTCCGGAACGATTCTGATTCCGCCGGCCAGACACCGCTTTATCGCAGCATCGCATATAACGCTCTCTCCAATCAGGTCTACATTATTAGCCGCTCGTCGGCTGCCGGTGGACTGGCGGTCAACGTCCTCGACGCGGACTCTGCCGCTGACCTGTATACACTGGACACAACGGGCATCGCCGGTGGCAGCATCGTCCTCCTGATGATGCGTGCGGCGGACGATGGCGCCCTTTACGCGGGAAACATGGATACAAGCGCCGCCACCAACGCATTTTATAACCTCTACCGGTGGGCAGATTCAGGCCCCGCAACACAGCCGGTCCAGGTTTATTCGGGTGATCCCTCCGGCCTGGGCGCGACTTTCCGATGGGGTGATACGATCGCCATCCGAGGTTCGGGCACCAATACTCAGATCGCCCTGGACAATCTTCAGGGAACTTATGGAGCGATCCTCGCCCCCACAGACAGCTCAATGACCACATTCACAAATCTGTCGTTCCATGAAGGCACGCCGAGCTCTCCGATTGGCCGAAGCCTGCAATTTGCTTCGAGTAGCTCAAATCTGCTTTGGCAAAAGCGCTCCGGCGGCGGGCTGCAACTGACAAGTTTCGACCTCAACGCACAGAACGGTAATTCGGTGAGCAACTTCAATGCGATTAGCTCCACACTCGGCCCGGTTGCCATTGATTCCTCGAGGCATTTGCTCGCGGGCATCAGTTTCAGCACCACGTCCGCTGACAGCCTGCAGCTATATGATGTTTCTGACTTCAACACTCCACTCCTGATTGCGAGTTACAGCTTCCCGATCACTCCGCGCAAGCCGAACGGCAACCAGATTGGAGATATCGTCTTTGCCGGCAACCGGATCTATGCCGTGGATGGAAACAACGGGGTCGTGGCATTCGACATCATTGCCCCGTCCAAACCACAAGTGGGAGTGGCATTGTCGGGGTCGGACCTGATTATCACGTGGCCGACGAATTTCCCCGGTTACACGCTTTATTCCAGGCCGGCGCCTGACTTTGCCCCCGGCAATGAAGGAACGGCGG
>JADMIO011306034.1_pt1 | contig 41248 bp, 35 predicted proteins | sample 8958161 | NCBI WGS metagenome assembly JADMIO01 (sample SAMN16585339, study PRJNA669376) | soil metagenome | isolation source: Crop rotation soil | place: USA: Cullars Rotation, Alabama | collected 2011 | reverse complement strand
GCCGCGACTTCAAGTCACGTGAATTCCAAGCTTCGGATCCCACTGTGCTGGAAAGGGGAGACGGTTCCGGGCCAGGAGATCATCTTCCACCTTGCCGCGTTCGAGCACCGCCACGGCTCGCCGCACGCCCCCGAGACGGACCTGACGACGAACGCGGGGGCCGTGCTCGAGCTGGTGGAGGCGTGTCGGTCCGTCTCGGCATCCCCCCGCGTCGTGTTCGCCAGCTCCGCCAACATCTACGGCGTCGTGGATCGCCTACCGGTCGATGAGACGTTCCGAGACGACCCCAGGACGTTGTTCGGTGTGCACAAGCTCGCCGCGGAGGGGTACCTGCGGCTCTACGCCGCCGAAGCCTCCGCGCGCGCGCTCTCCCTGCGCCTCACGAACCTCCATGGGCCGTCCGTCGACGACGCGCTGACGCGACGGCCGACCCTCAACCGGATCGTCGCTCGGGGGCTGACGGGCGCGCCGCTCACGGTCTTCAGCAACAAGGACCGAATCCGAGACTTCCTCTTCATCGACGACGCCGTGGCCGCCTTCGTCGCCGCGGCTGCCACGCCCGGTATCGAATCCGGAACCTACGTCATCGGGACAGGCACCGGCGTCAGGTTGGTCGACGCCGTTACGACCGTCGCCGATGTCGTCGGTCGTTTCCTCGGCGTCGCGCCGGACGTGCTAGAAGATCCGGACATGCCGATCTCTCCGACCGAACGGCGCGACTTCGTCGCCGATTCCCGACGTTTCGAGCTAGCCACCGGCTGGAGCGCTAGGACGCCGCTCGCCGAGGGCATCGCCCGGACGGTCGAGGCGCTCGCGGGACGACAGCCCGCGTGAACATCCTGATCGTCGGCGGGGCAGGGTTCGTCGGCGCCAACCTCGTCCGTCGATGCCTGCTCGACGCGACGAACCAGGTGACGGTTCTCGACTCGCTGGAGCCACGACTCCAATCCGACGTGCGGAACCTCGGCGACGTGTGGAGCCGGATGAGGTTCGTCCGGGGCAGCATGTCCGACGAGCCACTCATCGCCGACGTCGTTCAGGGCATGGACGTCATCTTCAACTGTGCCGGCCAGACGTCGCACACGTTATCTCTGGTCGACCCGTTGTTCGACGCCGAGTTGAACTGCCTGGGGAACCTACGCCTCCTCGAGGCGACCAGGCTGCTCAACCCCCGGGCGACCGTGCTGTACACGTCGAGCAGCACTGTGGTGGGCCGCGCGGTCGGCGAGGTTGTGGACGAAGACCACGCTGAGAGGCCCCTGGACATCTACTCGGCCAACAAGGGCGTCGCCGAGAAGTACTACCGCATCTACAACCGCGTCCACGACATCAAGACGGTCGTTCTGAGGTTCGCCAACCTGTACGGCCCGTACGGCAAGGGATCGCCGGACTTCAGCTTCATCAACTACTTCATTCATCTGGCCTGGACGCGGAAAGAGATCCAGCTCTACGGCAGCGGGGAGCAGACGCGCAACGTCCTCTACGTGGGCGACGCGGTTGAAGCGCTGTACCGTGCCGCCCAGACGCCCGAGCTGATCGGCGAGACGTACTTCGCGGCGCACGACGAGCACCTCTCCGTTCGGGAGATCGCGGAGCAGGTCGTGGCCGTGTTCCAGCGCGGCAGCATCCGGCAGATCGACTGGCCCGACCAGCGAAGGAGGATCGACGTCGAACACGTGCGGATCTCCTCGGAGAAGTTCCGCGCAGCCAGCGGGTGGCGCCCCGCCCACTCGTTCGTCGAAGGACTGCGCGCGACGAAACGGGTTCTCGAGGAGGACTCCGGCCCGTGAGGATCCTCATCACGGGCGCGCTCGGCCACATCGGCTCGCGCCTGATTCGGTCGCTGGCCCCGGGGACTTACTCCGAGGTTCGTCTGCTCGACGACATGTCCGCGCAGCGCTACTGCTCGTTGTTCGATCTGCCGCCGCGCGTGCCGTTCAAGTTCGTCGAGGCCGACGTGAGGCGGGACGTCCGGCGTTACGTCGACGGCGTCGACGCGGTGGTGCACCTGGCCGCGATCACGGATGCGGAGCGGAGTCACCAGATCCGTGACCGTGTCTTCGAGGTGAACCTCGACGGAACGGAGCAGCTGGCCCGCGCCGCGCTCGAGACCGGCGCGCGGTTCCTCTTTCCCTCGACCACCAGCGTGTACGGATCGCAGACCGCGATGGTCGACGAGCAGTGTCCGGAGCTCCGCCCCCAGAGCCCCTACGCGGAGAGCAAGCTCGCCGCCGAGCGCTGCCTCGCCCTGAAGGGCGCGCAGGGCCTCCGATACGTGGTCTTTCGTTTCGGCACGATCTTCGGCGCGTCGATCGGCATGCGCTTCCACACCGCGATCAACCGATTTGTCTGGCAGGCCTGCCTGGGTCAGCCCCTCACGGTCTGGCGGACGGCCCGACATCAGCAGCGACCGTACCTCGACATCGAGGACGCCGTGGGCGCGGTGCAATTCGCGCTCGCACGCGACCTGTTCGACGGCGAGATCTACAACGTCGTCACGCTCAACGCGACCGTCGACGAGATCGTGGCCGAGATCGGCCGCGCGGTCGGCGAGCTGCGGGTCGAGCTGGTCGATTCCCCGATCATGAACCAGCTCTCGTACGCGGTCAGCACCGAGAAGATCGGTCGCGCCGGCTTCGTGGCCACGGGCGACCTCTCGCGCGGGATCGACGACACGGTGCGCCTGCTGGACGCGGTGCGCCTGACCGTTGGACCCGGCGCGATCGCTTGACGACCTCCGTCGCGACGCGCCTCCGCGTCCGCATTCTCCGTACGATCCCTACTCCCTGGAAGCAGGCGACCAAGCGCGCTGCCAGGCGACTCGCTCGCCAAAGCTCCCCCGACGGCAGCCTCCGCTTGAACCTCGGCTGCGGGTTCGACTACCGCCGCGGTTACGTGAACGTCGACCTGAGCCCGAGCGCCGACTGCGACCTCAAGATGGACTTCACGCAAGCCCCGGCCCTGTTCCCGGCGAACGCGGTCCGCGAAGTGCTGCTCATCCACGCGCTGGTCTACCTGCGGCTGTGGCAGGCCCGCGACCTCTTCCGCGACGTTTACCGGATCCTCGAGCCCGGCGGCCGTTTCGTCGTCGAGACCGCCGACTTCGAGAAGTGCGCGCGCGCGGCCCTGGACAGCGCCGGACGCTGGGAGCAGTACGTCGAGGCGGTACGCGGCATCTACGCCTTCGACGACAGACTGATCGCCGAGCGCCGGCTCTACCCGCCCGCCGCGTTCGGCTGGTCGATGTGGCACTTGATCGACGAGCTCCGTGCGGCCGGATTCGGCGAGGTCCAGACGAGCGACCCGGAGACCCATCAGCGACGCACCTGGCGCGATTCGAGAGTTGTCGCGGTGAAGCTGCCCGCGCCGTGAGACGGCTGCTCGTCATCAGCGAGGCCGGCGAGGCCCGGCCCACAGGACGAGTGAGGGGTACCCTCTACGCGCCGCTGCTGGCCAGAGACGGCGTGACGGCCACGTTCACCAGTCGTCTCGATCCACGGCTGGTGCGGCTCCTCGACCAACCGGGGCCAAGATTGGAGCGCGCGCTCAACGCCGGCCTGGGCCGTGCCCTGACCATCCTGAGCAACCGCGTCGCGACGGCGCGCGAGCGACGCATCGTCGATTCGGCGAAAGAGTTCGACGTGATCTACCTCCAGAAGGCCGCGTCACCGGGCATGATCCGCGCCCTGCGTCGTCGCACATCCGCGCGCCTGGTCTACGACCTGGTCGATGGTCTGTGGCTGCGCTCGCGCCGCGGGCACACCGCCGAGAACATCGTCGAGATGCTCCGACTCGCCGACGCGGTCACGTGCGACAACCCGCACGGGCTGGCGTTCGCGCAGCGGCTCGGTGCGGAGTCGTACTGGGTGCCCGACCCGGCGCGCGTCGAGCTGTTCGACCCGCTTCGGGAGCGCGTCGCCAGGGGAACGGGCGGTCCGGTGCTGGGGTGGATCGGCAGCCCGGCGACCGTATTCAACCTCTTCGCGATCTGGGAGGCCCTGGAGGTCGCGTTCGAGCGCTTCGAAGAGATCTCGCTGCGGCTGGTCGGCGTCGGGCACACACGCGGTCACCTCCCCCGCTTCGAACGGGTCCGCTGGAGCGCGCGCGCCTTCTACGACGAAGCGACGATGGTCCGCGAGGTCCTCGCGATGGACGTCGGGCTCTTCCCTCTCTTCGACGTCGAGGACTCCTACGCCCGGGGCTTCGGCAAGGCCCAGGTGTACATGAGCGGAGGAGCGGCGGTGATCGCCAGGCCTCTCGGGCAGACCGTCGACCTGATCAGCCCTCCGAGCAACGGGCTGACGGCCACGACGACGAAGGAGTGGATCGAAGCGATCACCACCCTGGTGATAGACGCGGCTCTTCGCGCTCGCATCGCCGCGGCGGCGCTGCAGACGGTCCGCCGGGAGTACAGCCTGGAACAGTGCTACCGCCGTCTGCTCGTCGCCCTCGAGGGGTCAGGGAAGGTCGAATCCCACTCCCCGGCGTGACGGAGGGCTCTCAGAGGCCGCTCGACCGCGTCGCCTCGCTCCGCCTGTTCCTCCGCCCGGCCGCCGCGGTGGCCGCCCTGACGGGCGCGGTCCAGCTGTGCGGCTTCGCCACACGCGTCATCGTCGCGTCCCTGTTCGGCGCCGGACCGGAGGTCGACGCCCTCGTCGTCGCCAACACGCTGCCACAGTACGTGAGCGCGGTGTTCGTCGGCGCGGTCGCCTCGGCGAGCGTCCCGCAGATGGTCGAGCGGCTCGCGCGCGGTGATCGGTCGGGCGCCTGGCGGCTGCTCAGCGCCGGTCTGCTGGCGGTGGTCGGCCTGGGCGCGCCAATCGCGCTCGTAGGGATCGCGTTCGCCGAGCCCGCGATCGCGCTGGCCGCGCCCGGACTCGATCCGGGCACACTCCGGATGGCGGCCAGCCTTCAGCTATTCGCGTGGCCGACCGCGCTGATGATCGCCGCGGCGGCCCTGCTTGCCAACGCCGGCAACTCGCTTGAGCGCTTCGCCACGGTCGGCATGGCCGCGCTGGTCGGCTCGATCTCGGGGCTGCTGGCAGTCGCCGTCTTAGCGCCCTTCGCGGGCGTGATCGGCGTCGGCGGCGCCGTCATGGCTGGCTCGGCCGTCCAGTTGCTCGTGTTGTGGAAGACCCTGCCCGTTGCCTGGCATTGGACCGCTCCGTGGCGCGACGAGGCGTTCCGCGCCACCGTGGTCCTGGCGGCCCCGATCGTGCTGACCAATCTGGTTCTCAAGACGCAGCCGCTGCTGGAGCGGTTTTTCGCCTCGGAGCTCCCGGCCGGCGCGATCGCCCACCTCGACTACGCGCTGCGCTTGGTGACGGTCCCGTCGATTCTCATCGGCGGTGGCCTCGCGACGATCACGGCCTCGACCATGAACTGGGCAATGGCGACCGGTGGTCGCGGAAGCCTCGCCGGAGCGCTCGCGACCGGCGTTCGCGTGGTCGCGCTCCTCGTCGGTCCAACTATCTGCGTCGGCTTCGCGATCGCACCGGACCTGGTGACTGTACTCTTCGAACGTGGCCGGTTCGGACCCGCGGACTCCCTGGCGGTCGCCGGCCTGCTGCGTGTGTACCTCGGAGCACTCCCGGGGATGTGCCTGGGCACCATTACGAGCCGGGCGTTCTACGCCCTGGGAGACACGCGCACGCTGGCACGCGGCGCGATCCTCGAGTCGTTCGGCTACCTCGTCTACGCCGCCGCGCTCTCGGCGGCCTTCGGCGCCGAGGGTATCGCGGCGTCCTACGTCCTGTTCTACGCGGTCTCCGTCACGTGGCAGTCTGCCATCCTGGTCCGTCGCGTCCCAGGGCTGCTCTCCAGCGAGCTGGCCGCCTCCCTGTGGCGCTCGGGCGTGTCGGCCGCCGTCGCCGGAGCCGGTGCCTTCGCCGCGGTCGGGACCGTGACGGCACCGGAGCTGCGGCTCGCCACCGGTATTCTTGTCGGCGCGACTCTGTGGGTCGCCGGGGTGCGCATCACGCGCTCCGTGGAGGGTGAGGCATTGATGGGCTCCCTCTTCAGCGCCTTGCGCCTGAGAGCACGGACGGGCGACGATTGAGCCCGCATTCGAAGGCGTGGGTCGTTCCTTCATCGTAACGGCGGGCGGCCGCCTCTCGTTCGCGTGAACGCCGCGTAAGCTCGAGGGACAGATTGATCATCAGCCGCACGCCCTACCGCATCTCCTTCTTCGGTGGGGGAACCGACTACCCCGGTTGGTATCGCGGTCACGGTGGCGCGGTCCTGGCAACCACGATCGACAAGTACTGCTACCTCACCTGCCGTTACCTGCCACCCTTCTTCGAGCACCGTTACAGGATCGTCTACTCCAAGTCGGAGGAAGTCGGGTCGGTCGACGAGATCGTCCACCCGGCGGTGCGCGCGGTGTTGCGCTTCCTCAAGGTTGATCGTGGCGTCGAGATCCACCATGACGGCGACCTGCCGGCCCGTAGTGGCATCGGCTCCAGCTCCTCGTTCACGGTCGGGCTGCTGCACGCGCTGCACGCTCTACGCGGCGACGTTCCGTCCAAGCACCAGCTCGCCAACGAGGGCATCCACATCGAGCAGGATGCTCTCCAGGAGGTCGTTGGGTGTCAGGATCAGGTGCTCGCCGCGTACGGTGGCCTCAACCACGTGTCGTTCCTGCCGAACGGCGAGATCTACGTGAAGCCCATGACCGTGACGCCCGACCGGATCGCCGAGCTCAACTCGAACCTGATGCTGTTCTTCACCGGCATACGACGGACCGCGTCTGACGTCGCCAGCGAGTACGTTGAGTCGTTCGAGGCGAAGGAGGCCGCGCTTCGGACGATGTACGGTATGGTCGAGGACGCCGTCTCGGTTCTGAGTAGCGGCGAGAGCCTCGTCCAGTTCGGAAAGCTGCTCGGCGAGTCGTGGCAGCTCAAGCGGCAGCTGGCGTCGAACGTCTCGAACGCGCACGTTGATGAGATCTACGCCGAGGCTCTGGCGGCGGGCGCGATCGGCGGGAAGCTCGTCGGCGCCGGTGCCGGTGGCTTCATGCTCCTGTTCGTTCCGCCGGCCGAGCAGACGCGAGTGCGCCAGCGCCTTCGGCGTCTCCTCCACGTGCCAATCCGTTTCGAGTTCCGCGGCAGCCAGATAATCTTCTTCGAGCCGGAGGAGGACTACCGAGCGGAGGAGGCAGCGCGCGCCAGCCAGCCTATCGACGCCTTCCGCGAGTGGGGCAGTGCCCTGTGACCGCCGGCGCGCCTCACTCAGCCGAGCGAGCTGGCGGCCCGCTGGTCGAACGCCTCTTCCGAAACCTGAGTCTGGCGCGGCGCGTCGAGGAGGAGGTCGCGCGCATCTATCCGAGCGACCGCATCAAGAGCCCGGTTCACCTCTCGATCGGACAAGAGGCTGTCGCGGTTGGAGTGTGCGCCGCGCTGCGGCGCGAGGACGCCGTGTTCGCGACGTACCGTGGGCACGCGGCCTACCTGGCCAAGGGTGGTGACTTGCGTCGCTTCGCCGCGGAGCTGTTCGGGAAGAGCACCGGCTGCGCTGGCGGCAAGGGCGGCTCGATGCATCTCATCGACCGGCAGAACGGCGTGATGGGGACGTCGGCAATCGTCGCCGCCACCATTCCCCACGCGGTCGGGTACGCCTACGCCCAGCGCCTCCGTGGCAGCGGGGCGGTCGTCGCGTGCTTCTTCGGCGACGGAGCGGTCGAGGAGGGCGTCTTCCACGAGTCCTTGAACCTGGCCCAGCTCAAGCGCGCGCCGGTGCTCTTCGTGTGCGAGAACAACGGCTACGCGATCCACTCGCGTCTGAGCGCTCGGCAAGCCAGAGAGAACATCGCTGAGCGGGCTGGCATCTACGGCATACCCTTCGATCGCGTCGCGGACGGCGACGTGTTCTCGATTTACGCGGCCGCCGAGCGACTGCTTCGGGACGTACGCGGCGGCGATGGACCCCGCTTCCTGGAGTGCCTCACCTACCGGTGGCGGGAGCACGTCGGACCGGGGGAAGACTGGAACCTGGGCTATCGCTCCCCGCCGGAGGCTCGAAGGTGGCTTGATCAGGACCCGGTCGAGACCGTCGGTCGCATGCTGACGCCGGACGTCCGCTCCGCGGTCGACGCCGACATCGAGCAGCGCGTGCGGGATGCCTTCGAGTTCGCCGACACCAGCCCGTACCCTGACCCCGCCGCGCTCTACACCGACACGCCCGACCTTGCGTACTAGCCCGGAAGCGCGACATGCGCCTTAGGACCTACGGCCAGGCGGTACAGGAAGCGCTCGACCAGGAGATGGCGCACGATCCACGCGTCATCGTGCTGGGTCTCGGAGTCGACGACCCGCGAGCCATCTACGGCACCACGCGCGGGCTCGTGGAGAAGTACGGTGCCGACCGCGTCTTCGATACGCCGCTGAGCGAGGATGCCGTGACCGGTTTCGCGATCGGAGCGGCCATGGCGGGCATGCGGCCGGTGCACGTCCACATACGCATGGACTTCCTCTTGCTCACGATGAACCAGCTCGTCAACTTCGCCGCGAAAGCCCGCTACATGTTCGGCGGCGCGGTGCGGGTGCCGCTGGTCGTGCGCTGCGTCATCGGGCGCAGTTGGGGCCAGGGCGCACAGCACTCTCAGGCGCTGCACGCTCTGTTCATGCATGTGCCCGGTATCCGCGTCGTGATGCCCACGACCCCCCACGACGCCAAGGGTTGCTTGCTCGCGAGCATCCGCGGCGACGAGCCAGTGATCTTCGTGGAGCACCGGCTGCTGCACCAGATCGAGGGCGACGTTCCCGAGCCAGACTACGAGTGCCCGATCGGTAAGGCGCGGGTCCTCGCCGAAGGCGACGATGTCACGCTCGTCGCCACGTCCCATATGGTCGTCGAGGCGCTGCGCGCGCGGCGCGCGCTGGCGACTGTCGGCGTGTCAGCCGAGGTCATCGACCCCGTCTGGCTCGCGCCGCTCGACACGGGCGCCGTCCTCAAGTCGGTCGCGAAGACCGGGCGCCTGCTGGTCGTGGATAACGGCTGGACCACCTGCGGAGCCAGCGCCGAGATCGTGAGCCGAGTTGTCGAGAGTGCTGATCGCGCTCCGCGCGTTCGGCGGCTCGGATTCGCGCCGGTGACCTGCCCGACAACACGCAACCTCGAAGAGCTGTTCTATCCTTCGGCGCACACCATCGGGCAGGCCGTGTGCAAGCTCATGGGCATCCGCGATGACACGTGGCGCGCGCAGGTAGGGCTATCGTCCGAGATCGCGGAGTTTCGAGGACCGTTTTGATTCGATCGAAGCCAGACCTACGCTATCGCCTCGCCGAGGCGACCATCGATCAGACCGATCTGGATGCCCTGGCCGACTGGCTGCGCACCGGTCCGTGGCTGACGCAGGGGCCCCTGGTGAGGGAGTTCGAGCAGCGCTGGGCCGCCTGGCTGGGCGTGCGCCACGCGCTCTTCGTCAACTCCGGCTCGTCGGCCAACCTCCTGATGTACTACGCCGCGCTCCTCTCGGGAAGACTCGAGGGCCGGAAGATCGTCGTGCCGGCGATCAGCTGGGCGACGACGGTCGCCCCCGCGTTTCAGTTCGGCGTCACGCCGATACCGTGCGACGCGGACCTCACGACGTTCGGCCTCGACCTGGCCCAGCTGGAGCGGATCCTCGACGCCGAGCGGCCGACCGCCGTCATCGTCGTGCACACGCTCGGCATCCCGAACCGCATGGCCGAGCTGCTCGAGCTGAAGCGGCGCTACGGGTTCCTGCTGCTCGAGGACGCCTGTCCCGCGACCGGCTCGCGCTACCAGGGCCAGCTGGTCGGCTCCTTCGGCGACATGAGCTCGTTCTCCTTCTACTTCGGCCACCACCTCTCGACCATCGAGGGTGGGATGCTCTGCACCGACGACGACCAGCTTATGGAGCTCCTGCTGCACCTGCGCAGCCACGGCTGGGCCAAGGACCTGCCGGCCGAGCGACGCAAGGAGCTCGCGCGATCCAGGGACGTGCTGCCGTTCAACGAGACCTTCACCTTCTACCACCCGGGCTTCAACGTCCGCTCCACCGACCTCAACGCGTTCATCGGCCTTCGTCAGATGGACAAGCTCGACTGGGTCATGAGCCGGCGCGTCGAGAACCACCGGCGGTACGCGGCGCGCTTCGCCGGTGCGCCGGACTTCTACGTGCCGTCGAACCCCGACGCGGTCGTCTGCAGCATCTCCTTCCTCGCGCTGGCGCGCACCCATGAGCATCGGGACCGGGTCGGCGACGCCCTGGCCGCCAACGGGATCGAGACGCGCCCCCTCGGCGGCGGCAGCATGACCCGCCAGCCGTTCTGGGTCGACCGTCTCGGCCCAACCTCGCACGCGGTCGCCGATCGGATCCACGAGACGAGCTTCATGCTCCCGAACCACCCGCTCCTGACCCTCGACGACGTCGACCGCATCTGCGACGTCGTCCTGGCGGTGAGCAGCCAGCCGTGAGGGTGCTCGTGACAGGCGGCGCAGGATACGTCGGTTCGATCCTGACGCCGGCCCTCATCGAGGCCGGACACCAAGTCACGGTCCTGGACAACTTCATGTACCAGCAGTCCTCGCTGCTCGAGTGCTGCGCTTCGGAGCGCTTCACCGTGATCCGGGGCGACTGCCGCGATCGGGCCACCCTCGAAGGCGCGCTGCACGAGCAGGACGCGGTCATCGCCCTGGCTGCCCTGGTCGGAGCACCACTCTGTTCGCGCGATCAGGTCGGCGCTGTCACCACGAATCTCGACGCGATTCGCCTCCTGATCGAGACGCGCTCGCCCGATCAGCTCGTCCTGTTCCCCAACACCAACAGCGGCTACGGCATCGGCGATCGCGACGCCGCGTGCACTGAGGAATCGCCGCTTCGCCCCCTCTCCCTCTACGGTCGAACCAAGGTGCAGGCCGAGCAGCTGCTCCTCGACGCCGGCAACGCGATCAGCTTCCGCCTCGCGACCGTGTTCGGGGTCTCGCCGCGTATGCGGATCGACCTGATGGTCAACGACTTCGTCTACCGAGCCGTCCACGACCGCGCGCTGGTCCTCTTCGAAGGCGGGTTCCGCCGCAACTTCGTCCACGTCCGCGACGTCGCCCGCGTCTTCCTGCACGGCCTGGCCAACCACGCCGAGATGCGAGGCCGGGTCTACAACGTCGGACTGGACGAGGCGAACCTGACGAAGCGGCAGCTCTGCGAACGCATCCGAGAGCACGTGCCCGAGTTCCGGTTCGTCGAAGAGGCGATTGGCGAGGATCCGGACAAGCGCGACTACGTCGTCTCGAACGCCAAGATCGCGGCCACGGGGTTCTGTCCGCGCTACTCCCTCGACGGCGGTATCGCGGAGCTGGTCAAGGGCTACACCGTGCTGAAGAACGTCGCGAACGCGAACGCGTGACGCCTCCTCGTCGGTTCAGTCGCGCCCTGATCACCGGCATCGGCGGATCAGGCGGCAGCTACCTCGCCGAGCATCTCGCCGAGCATCAACCGGGGATCGAGATCCACGGGCTGGCGCGCTGGCACAGCACAGCCGGAGGAGACAGCCTGGCGCGTGTTGGGCGGCCGGTGACCGTCCACGAAGCCGATCTCAACGACTTCGGCTCGGTCGCGAACGTGCTGCGAGCGGTTCAGCCGGACGTGGTGTTCCACCTCGCCGCGCACGCCAACGTCCGCGCTTCCTTCCAGACACCGCAGGCCGTTCTTGCGAACAATATTCTCGGTACCAGCAATCTCCTCGAGGCGATTCGGCTGATCGGGATCGAGCCGTTGGTGCAGATCTGCTCGACGTCTGAGGTGTACGGACAGGTAGGACCGGCCGACGTTCCGATCCGCGAGGATGCTCCGCTTCGACCGGCCAGTCCCTACGCGGTTTCCAAGGTCGCCCAGGATCTACTCGGTGACGTGTACTTCCGCGCCTACGGGATGCCAGTCATCCGTACGCGCATGTTCACCTACATCAACCCCCGTCGGCGTGACCTCTTCGCGACCGCGTTCGCCAGGCAGGTCGCTCGCATAGAGGCCGGCCTGCAGTCGGAGCTGGTCCACGGCAACCTGGACTCGGTTCGCACGATCGTAGACGTTCGCGACGCGGTTCGGGCCTACTGGCTGGCCGTCGAGCGCTGCGCCCTCGGCGAGACGTACAACATCGGCGGACAGACGACGATGACGGTCGGCGAGGTTCTCGAGCGGCTGATCTCGTTGAGTCGCGTGCCGGTGAAGACGCGGGTCGATCAACGCCTGATCCGGCCCGCGGATGTGACGCTGCAGGTGCCGTGCGTCGACAAGTTCGTGGCCGCCACGGGCTGGCGACCGGAGCACTCGGTCGAGGACAGCTTGGTATTACTGCTCGACCACTGGAGAACAGAGGTTGAGCGTGAGCGCGCGGCGCGTCGATGACGACGTTCTATCGAGGTAAGAACGTCCTCGTCACCGGCGGCACCGGACTGATCGGGATCCAGGTCGTGCGCCTTTTGATCGGCGCGGGGGCCAGCGTGCGGGTCGCCTCGCTCGATCCGCCAGGCCGCGCCGACGCCGCCGTCGAGTTCCTGCCCGGCGACCTGACCGACGGTGGGTTCTGCCGACGCGCCGTCGACGGTATGGACTGCGTCTTCCACCTCGCCGGCATCAAGGGCTCCGTCGGAATCGGCACGTCTCGCGCGGCCAGCTTCCTCGTGCCGATCCTGCTCATGAACACCCAGGTGATGGAGGCCGCCCGCCGCGCCGGCGTCGACCGTCTCCTCTATACGAGCACGATCGGCGTCTACCCGCCGGCCCCTCGCTTCGTCGAGGACGAGGCGTGGAACGGTCCCCCACACCACACCGACCGCTTCGCGGGCTGGGCGAAGCGCATCGGCGAGCTGCAGGTTGAGGCGTACCGCCTCGAGTACGGTTGGGACCGCATCGCCATCGTGCGCCCGGCCAACGTGTACGGGCCGTACGACAACTTCGACCCGGCGACCGCGATGGTGGTTCCGTCGTTGATCCGCCGCGTCGCCGACGGCGAAGACCCGCTGGTCGTCTGGGGAGATGGCTCGGCGGTTAGAGACTTCGTGTTCTCGCGGGACGTCGCCGAGGGGATGTTGCTCGCGCTCGAGCACGCCGCGAACGGTACTCCCATCAACCTGGGCAGCGGAGCCGGTGTCACGATAAGGGACCTGGTCGAGCTTCTGGCCGCGATCGCACCTGTTCCGCCCAGGGTCGTGTGGGATACCGCCCGGCCGGGCGGCGAGGCCTGCCGGGTCATGGACACGCGCCGGGCGGAGCAGCTGCTCGGCTTCCGGGCGCGGACTTCCCTCGAGGGCGGGCTGCGGGAGACCATGAACTGGTACCTCCAGCACCGGAGCGAGGCGGCCGACCGCTACAGTGTGTTCGGTACGCCAGACCGGTGACAGGGACCGCTTCATTCTTCGAAGGTAAGCGGGTCCTGGTCACCGGTGCGACCGGTCTCATAGGCAGCCACGTCGTCGACGAGTTGCGCCGCCGCGGTGCGCGCCTGCGCGCGACCGTCCACCGCCGCGAGCCGGCTGTCAGACACCACGACGTCGAGTACGTCCTTGCCGACCTGACCGAGCCAGCCGCAAGCGGCGAGCTCGTCGCCGGCGTTCAGGTGGCCATCCTGTGCGCCGCCAACACGTCCGGAGCGGCAGTGATGGCCTCGAACCCGGTCGCCCACGTGACGACGAACCTGATGATCAATGCCCACCTGCTCGAGGCCGCCGCCAACGCCGGACTCGAACGACTCCTCTTCGTGAGCAGCACAACCGTGTACCCGGCGGTCGCACACGACGTGCGCGAGGACGAGGCGTTCGTCGGCGACCCGCACGAGAGCTACTTCGGGGTCGGCTGGATGAAGCGCTACATCGAGAAGCTGGCCACGTTCTACCACCGCCACTACGGCCTGCCGATCGCGGTGATTCGTCCGACCAACGTGTACGGTCCCGGCGACAAGTTCGACTTCGCGACGTCGCACGTGCTGCCGGCCCTCATCCGGCGAGCGGTTGAGCGGCAGCAGCCGTTCGAGGTCTGGGGCGATGGGCGCGCGGTTCGCGACTTCATCTACGTCGACGATCTGGTCGACGGGTTGCTGCGCGCCACGGAGCGGATCACCGACGGTTCGCCGGTCAACCTCGGGTCGGGGCAGCCCGTGACGATACGGGAGGCCGTTGAAGCGGTTCTGCGCGTGGCCGGCCACGCCGATGCGGACCTGCGCTTCGATCCTTCCAAGCCCTCGACCATTCCGCTCCGGACGATCGACCTGACGCGTGCCGAGCAGGTGCTCGGTTTTCGCGCCTCGGTGACGCTCGAAGAGGGTCTTCGACGAACGGTCGACTGGTACCGGGCCAGCTCAGCCGCCGGAGGTTGACGCTTCCGACGATCGTCGTCGTCGCGCTCGTCGTCCGTATCGTCGCCGTGGCAGCCCAGCCGGTCCTGAGCACGACCGACGACGCCGAACAGTACGAGCGGCTCGCGCTTAGCCTCCTAATGGGGCGCGGCTACTCGTACGCGGCCGGCGTGCCGTCCGTCGAGCGCGCGCCCGGGTACTCCTTCTTCCTGGCCGGCCTCTTCGCGCTGGTCGGCCACCACACCGTCGCCGCCCAGGTCGCGTCCGCGCTGTTTGGCGCCCTGTCGGTCGCGCTCGCCGCCTGGACCGCGCGTATCGTCGGCGGTGGCGGCGCCGCGCAGGGCGCGGCCGTGCTGACCGCGCTCGATCCGTACCTGGTCCAGTCGAGCACCCAGATCCTGAGCGAGCCGCTATTCGCGGCCGTGTTGGGCGGCGCGGTGGTGCTCAGCCTGTCGGCGGTTCGGCGCGACGACCTCCGCCTCTGGGCAGCCGCCGGCTTCCTGATCGGCTTGAGCTCACTGGTTCGTCCCGCCGGCCTCGTCGTCGGCGTCGCGCTCATCCTGGGCGCGGTCGCCCTGGCCCCAACGCGCTCGCGGCGCATCATGCTCGGCCTCGTCCTGTCGGCGGCGATCGCCGCCCCAATCGCGCCATGGAGCATCCGCAACTACGCCGTCCTCGGCGAGTTCGTTCCGATCGCTACCGCGTACCGAGGACTGAACCTGTGGACGGGCGCGCTCGCCGCGACCGACGGCGCCTGGCTGGGCGCGGGGGCGATGGAGCCGCACATGGCGCCCGTGCTCGCGCGCCTACCGCCGCTGTCGCCGGAGCTCGACGAGCGGCGGCGCGCCGAGCTGGCGCGTCAGCGGCAGGCTGGCGTGACGCCCGAGGCCGATCGCGCCTTCACTGAGGCCGCCGTCGAGATGGTGAAGGCCGACCCACCGGGATACGTGCGGCTCTACTTCCTCAACCTCACCCGGACCTGGCTCGCACCCGAGGGCGCCTGGGGCCTGGCGCAGCGGGTCGGCGGCGACCGGTCAGCCCGCTGGCTCGTCTGGGCCCTGGTCGGCTTGCCACAGATCCTGCTCGTCGGCCTGACCGCCGCGCTCGGCCTCTGGCGCGTTCGCGACGACCCGGCGGCGCGCCTGCTGGCGCTGATGCTGATCACGTACGCCGCGGTCCACTCCCTTGCGCCTGGGGACCTGCGGCTGCGCGTCCCGGTCCTGCCGATGGTGTTCGTCTTCTGTGGCCTGGGAGCCGATCAGGTGCTGCATCGGTGGCGCCGGTCGGAGCGCCGACCGGGCACCGGCTAGCGCCAGAAGTACAGCTCTCGCAGGATCTGGAGCACGTGCGCGGCGCCCCACCGCACGATCTGCAACTTCCGCCGGCCCCACAGGCGGCGCGGCTCGTCGCCGGGTATCTCGCTGACCCGCAGGCGCCGCTTCGCCGCCCGCAGCGAGAGCAGCGGCTCGATCCCGATCACGGTCCCGAACAGCCGCTCGGTCGCGTACCCTTCGTCGTCGTCCAGGTCGAGGCCGTGGAATAGCTCGGTCCGGTAGATGCGGAACATGACCATCGCGTCCGTGTACCGCCCGCCGAACAGCACGTTGATCGCGGTCGTGAAGAACCAGTTGCCGAAGCGCGTCACCGCGTCGTCGTCGTAACTGCGCGCCCCGCCGAGGTACCGCGACGCGATGACCATGTCGTGCCCTTCCTGGACCTTCTCGATGAGCTGCGGTATCAGCTCGGGCACCGAGTTGCCGTCGGGGCTGAACGTGATCACGTACTCGCCGCGCACGTGCGGGAACCCCTCGGTGTAGGCGTGGCGCAGGCCGGGGCGCTGCTGGACGACGACGTCGTACCCCTGCTCCCGCGCGTACGAGACGCTCCCGTCCGACGAGCGCCCGTCGACCACCAGCACCTGGTCGACCCACTCACGGTCGATCCGCGGCATCACGTTGCGCATGCCGTCGGCCTCGTTGAGCACCGGCACGAAGAGCGTCACGGTCGGCCTCAAGGCGCGCACTCCAGCAGCCCGGCACGGCTGAGCACCGCCGTCACGCGGGTCCGCCACGTGTGATTCTCCACGTCGCGACGCGCCGCCGCGGCCAGCCGTTGGCCGCGCGGCCGGTCCGTCAGCAGGAGCCCGATCGCCTGCGCGAGCGCGGCGACATCCCCGGGAGCGGTGAGGAGGGCGTTCTCGTCGTCGCGCAGCACCTCGCGCAGCGACGGGAGATCGGTCGCGACGATCGGGGTCTCCGACGCCATGTACTCGAACACCTTCAGCGGCGACATGAAGTACGCGTAGTGCGGCGTATCCGGGAACGGCGCGACCGCCACGTCGAACGCCCTCAACCACGCCGGCACGCTGCTCGGCGGCACGCGGTCCACGAGCACGAGGGCGTCGGCCGGCAGGCCGGCCGACGCCGCGAGGGCGCGGTAGCGGTCGGCCGCGTCCATCGGGCCGCCCACGCAAACGAGCATCGGCGCCTCCTGCGACTGGCTCAACCGTCCCACGGCACGGATCAGGTCCGGCAGCCCCTTCTCCTCGCCCATCGTGTTGAACCGGCCGACGTACCCGACGATCGGGCGCTCGCTCGGCAGGCCCAGCCGCGCGCGGTGGCCCGCGCGGTTCGTGTCGTCGCGAAAGAGGTCCAGGTCCACGGCGTCCGGCGCCACGATCACCCGCGACGCCGGCGCGCCCAGCTCGACCAGGGAGCGCTCGATGTACGACGTCAGCGCGACCACCAGGCGGAGGCTGGGGCGCCGCAGCGTCAGCCGCAGGAGCGATCGTCGCATCGGCCCCAGGACGACGTGTGCCTCGTAAACTGTCGGCGCGCCGGCCAGCGTCAGCCACAGCGCCACGTCGGCGTCGCGCGTGTAGAAGAGGTCGCCCCCTAACGTCAGCGCCGCCCTGACCGCGTACAGAGACCAGCACAGCGAGTGGAGCGCGTAGACGGCCTGATGCGCCGCCGGTGGCGAGCCCGCGAAGATCCCGACGAGGTCCACGTCGCTGAGCTCGACGGCTCGGAAGGTGCGCCGGACGCCGTAGTAGTCGTGCAGGGCACGTCCGCGGAGGGCAACGGGCTGGCGGCGCCGCGGATGGAGCAGTGTCACCCCCAGGCCCAGGTCGCCCATCGCCTCGCACATCTTCGAGATCTGCAGCCCATGGGCCTTTTCGGTCGGCAGGCGCGCGTTCGCGACGTAGCGAACGGTCGGAGCGATCGGCTCGCGTCGACTGCGGGTTGCGCTCACCTAGTCAATGGCGGAAGATACGCCGACCCCGGCAAGGAGCGGCCCTCTTGCGTGCGCGGCAGAGTCACCAAATCGCCGGCGTCTTCCTGGGCGTGGTGTTGGTGGCGACGATGATAGCAGCGGAGACCGTCGCCGCCTTCGTCCCGGGCCTCGACGTCCCCAATTCGTTCTCGAACGGCCAGCCCGCGAACAGTCAAGGCAGTGCCCTGAGCGTCGCCGCGCTCTCCCCCGGCCAGAGCGCGACCCTCCGGGCCGCCTACACGTTCGCCTCACCGGTTCAGAACGCGCAGTCGGTCGCCGGCCTCGCCTCGGCGCCGACGAGCATCCGCTACATGTGGCAGCAATGGCGCCACGATCAGTCGAACGACTGGTTCTACCTCTACGCGCGAAACGATAACGGAGCGGAGGCGGCGAGCATCTCCGGCGCACCGCGGTGGTCCTTCTACTACTACACGCGCGCGCGCGGATCGACGCTGCTGGCCTCTCCCGGCGTCGGCGGAGCCGCCTACGCCGGCAACGCCAGCAGCTCCCCGAACGGCCTGCTCGCGGCGACCATCTACCTCGACGCGGCCGGACACGTCCCCGCGATGCTGGTCCGAGAGCTTTCGGCGTCGGGGCCGTCGGTCGAGCTGGCCGGGAGCTGCAGCCCTCAGTGCCCCTCGGCATTCGCCGCGACGCTGGAGTGGGGACGGGGACAGCCGGGGTTCCGTTCGGGAACGGTCAGCGTGCTCCAAGCCGTCGAGTCGTTCCCGTTGGGCGGCTCCGGAACGCAGGCGGTCGTGTACGACGCGTGGGAGCCACCGCTCGGGACATCCACACGCATCACCCTGTCGAACGCTCCCCCGGGGCGACCCGAGGTCGATCAGGCCGCCGTCACGGGCGCGCGGCAGAGCGGCGTGACCTACACAGTTGCCCAGGCGGTCGTCGACCCTGACGCCGATCAGGGGCAGCAGTCGCTGGTCTGGGTCGCCGAGGGCGGCCCGGGCACCGGTGCCTGGTTCGAGGTCGGCCTGATTCCGCACCCCTCCGGGAGCCAGGCGGTCGGGAGCAGCACGCCGGGCACCCTGCTCTACCGCTCGTGGACCGAGGCCCCGCGGTACGCCCCGACCGGCTCCGGCGTCGCCGGCGGCCCGATCACGGGCACCTACGTTTCGGGCCTGACCGGCTCGATCACGGGCCTCGGCGGTGGAGCGATGACGGTGACCTACGGCATCGCCTACTCGCCGGCCGCCCGTGGGAGCTGGACGGTCTTCGCCAGGTCTGAGGACCTGCACGGCGGGACCACCGGGAACATCCGGGTGAGCGGCCCGGGATCGCTGACCGTCCAGTGAGGGGCCTGCTCGCGCTCCTGGCGGTGGTGCTGCTCGTCGCGGTCAACGGCCCGGCGCGTGACTGGCGCGGCATCGCCTCGGCCGCGCAATGGACCCGTCAACACCCTCCCCTGGCATCGCCGACTCTGCTCGACGTCTTTTCGCCGAGCACGTCGGCTAGCTGGGCGGTCGGCGAGGGCGGCCGTCTGCTGACCACGTCGGACGGCGGCGCCACCTGGGTGAGCCGCGATGCCGGAACGACGGCGACTCTGCGAGCCGTCACCGGCGTCCCCGCAAACGTAGGATGGGCCGTCGGCGACGACGGGACGATCACGGCCACCTCGAACGCCGGTGCGACCTGGTCGCGCCAGGCGTCGGGCACCGCGCGGCACCTGCGCGGCGTCGCCGCCGCCACCCCCGACGCGGTGTGGGCCGTCGGCGACCAGGGCACGATCCTGGCCAGCGCGACGGGCGGACGGAGCTGGTCCCCGCAGCCGTCGGGCACCGCCATGACGCTCAACGCGGTCGCGGCCGCCTCGGCGGCCACGCTCTGGGCCGTCGGCGACGCGGGGACGGTCCTCGGCACCACCACCGGCGGCGGCACGTGGGCCGCTCAACCCTCCGGAACCTCGGCGCGCCTGCGGGCAGTCGCGGCCGCGTCCGGTGCGGATGCCTGGGTGGTCGGCGACGCCGGCGTGATCCTGCACACCGTGGACGGCGGCGGCACGTGGACGGCGCAGGCCAGCGGCGTGACCCTCGATCTGTACGGCGTGGCAGCCGTCTCGGCCACGCAGGCGTGGGCCGTCGGGGAGGGAGGAACCGTCCTCACCACCACCGACGCGGGAGCCTCGTGGCGGCCACAGAGCTCCGCCACGACCGCTGGGCTCCGGGGTGTCGCGGCGGCCGCCGCGACGGTCAGGGCCGTCGGCCAGGGCTCGGTCGCCGTCGCCAGCACCGACGGCGGCGCAACCTTCGCGCTCCAGCTCTCGAGCGCCGCCACGCCGCTCGCCGGGCTGGCGGCGACCGCGAGTCGGGCCTGGGCAGTCGGCAGCCTCGGAACGGTTCTGGCGACCGCCGACGGCGGCGCCACGTGGGCGCGACAGACGGTCGGCTCCTCGACCCAGCTGCTCGGCGTGGCGGCCACCGGCGCGGTGGTCTGGGTCGCCGCCGCGAACGGCACGGTCTACCGGAGCGCCGACGGCGGCGCGTCCGGTTGGACCGACATGGGCCTCGGGTCGCCCCGGCCGCTCCGAGACGTGTCCGCGATCTCCGACCTGGTCGCGTGGGCGGTCGGGGACGGCGGCCTCGTGTTCAGGACGTCCGACGGCGCGACGTGGCGCTCCGAGCCCACGAGCACCGACAGAACTCTGACCGCGGTCGCGGCCGTCTCTCCCGCCCGGGTCTGGGCGGTCGGCGAAGGCGGCACGGTTCTGACGTCCACTGGCGGCCCCTGGAGCGCGCAGTCGTCGAGAACCTCCGCGGATCTGCTCGGCGTGGCCGCGGTCTCGACGACCACGGCCTGGGCGGTCGGGCGGGACGGCACCATCCTCGCGACCGACGACGGTGGGACGACCTGGCGTCGCCAGGTTTCCGGCACCACCGCCACCCTGCGCGCCGTCGCCGCGACCTCCGCGCAGGCGGTGTGGGCGGTCGGCGACGGCGGTACGGTGCTGGCGACCGCGGACGGCGGCGCGTCCTGGGTCGCCCTGGCACCCGGCACGAGCGCCAATCTGGTCGCGCTGGCGGTCCTTCCCGACGGGCGCCTCTGGGTCGCCTCGGACGACGGCGCGATTCACGCCAGCCCGGACGGTGCTCCGGGGCCAGTCGGTCCAACGCCTACCCCGACGCAGCCCGCCGTGGCGTCGTTTAGCACCTTCATCCCGTTCGCGGCTCGGAACAGCGGCCCCTAGCCGCCGCCGACGGCGACGACTTCGCGGTTGCCCGGGCTGAGTCTCAGCACGGTCTCCAGGTACCGCTGGCGGCGCTCCTCCGCGCTCGCATCTCCCCCAAGGGCCTGCAGATCGGCGAGGCGTGCGAGGTTGAGGTAGTGCGCGAAGTCGTACGGATCCAGCCCGCGCGCGCGCTCGAACGCCGCCTGGGCCAGCGCCAGCGCGTCGTTGCGACTGATCGCCCTCAGGGTGGGGCCCGGCAGCTGCAGCGCGGCACTGAGCGCTGGGCCGGTGCTGCGGGCTCCCGCCCGTTCGGGGAGCGCCCTCGCCAGCTCGGCGATCGCGCCGCCCAGAGTCATGTAGTAGAGCTCCTCGTTCGGCGAGATAGCGATCGACCAGCGGGAGAGCTCGATCGCCTCCAGGAGCAGCCTCTGGTCGATCGCGAGCAGCGCTGCCTTGTTGAAGAGGTCCGCTTCGGCCGGACGCAGGTTCGCGAACAACAGGAAGGACGCCAGGCACACCCAGGCCCCGATGCCGGCTCGCTCCGGTCCGGAGGTCTTCGCCTGGCGGTCGATCAGGCTAGCCACCGTTAGCCCTCCGACCGTCAGCACCGCGGCGATCCCGATGATCCACCAGTACGCAACTGGCGGCGGCTGCGACGCGAGAGCCACCGCCAGGATGGCGACCGCGACTCCCAGCAGAACGGCGACGTGCGTCGGGCGGAGCGTCGTGGCCGGCGCGGCCGCCATGGGCACCTGCCCACGTGATCGACCCGCGAGCGCGGTGCTGGCCAGGAGCCCTCCGAAGACCCAGAAAAGCATGCGCGTCGTCGGGTCGCCAGGCCCAAAGAGGTCGCTGACGAGCAGACAGACAAGTGCCGAGCCCGCCACGGCCGGAAGCCAGTCCCCCCTGCCCGCCGGCGACGAGCTGCGACGCAGCGCGAGCGCGAGCAGCACCGCGACCAGACCGACGTACGTCGCGAGGCCAAACGCCCCGGTTGTGGCAGCTCGGTCGAGGGGCTCGTTGTGTGCCCGGTCGATGCGCGCGCCCTCGACCTGACGTCGGCGCTCCGACGCGAACATGTCCGATATGAGGTACACCGTCCCGGGTCCGTAGCCGACGAGCGGCCGCAGTGACGTGACGGTATCCTCCGGCATCTGCGCCTTGCCCAGGCCGACGATGAGCGCGGTCATGTCGGACCAGATCGCCACGCGAGCATCCACGCTCTGCCGACCGCCGGCCGACGCCGCGACCTGGCTGACGAGCGGCAGACGCGCCAGCGGCTCGAGTCCGGATCCCTGCACGGAGCTCACAAGAACCACCACGACGACCGCGATCGCCGAGCCGGCCGCCGCGGCCGCCGTGACGACCAGGGCCGGGCGGCGGACTACCGCCACGAAGAAGACGAGCAGCGCGAGCGCGGCCGCGATCCAGGCCGCCCGGGCCTGCGTCAGGCTCAGGCAGCCGAGCTCGAGTAAGGACGCCGCCCCGAACACCAGGCGGTCCGCACGGCGTTGGCCCCACCAACGTGGCGCCGTCAGCCCATCGTCGGCGATCAGGAGCACAGCGCCGGCCGGAACGACCGTCAGTAGCCACCAGGGCGCAGGGTGTCGAGCGCCTGTGAACGCGATCGTTAGGCCCAACACGACCGCGAAGAGCGTCGCGCAGAGAACCCGGAAGCCGCTCCCGGAGCAATCGTCGGTCGTTCTGAGTGAGTAGAACAGCCGACCGGCGGTCGCGCAGAGTGCCGCGGCGAGGAAGGCGCCCAGGAAGCCCGAGTTGCCCACGCTCGAGGCGACGGCGCCACCGGCCAGCGGGTACGCCTCGCCCAATGGGTCGATGCCGAGACGCTGGGCGATCCCGTAGGCGCTGACGAACGCGCCGGCCGTCACTACCGCGTCGTAGCAGCGCGCAACCTGCGCGCGCTCGCGAACGAGCAGCACCAGCAGGACGAACAGCGCGACGTAGGCGGCCTCGGTGAAGAGGCCGGCGTTCCTGATGTGCGACCCGACCAGGCTGATGCGCGGCACCAGCGACGCCAGGGTCGCCGCGGCGACGGACAACAGGTAGGCACCGGCGCCGACGAGCGCGGCCCGGCCGAGCGGGCTCAGGTCGCGCACCCGCCAGCGCCGCGAGCTCACGTCCGCGGCGGCCGGGATCGCAGCCAGGATCAGCGCGTCGCAGATCGCGACGGTCACGAGCGCCGCGACGACCCCGCGGAGGTGCAGCGTCTTGAGGAAGTCGAAGTTGCGCGTTTGCGCGACGCCGAAGATGAGCGGGATCCCGCATAGGAGGTAGAGCCAGCCCAGCTCGAGGAGTCGTCCGGCGGCGTGCGCGAGCGCGCCACCCCCCGCCACCGGCTGAGGAGCGAGAGTTCGCGGCCTCTTTCGCTGGACGACCAATCCTGCCACGTCACCCCGGGAACGGATGGGCGCAAAAAAGGGGGCGATCTTGCGATCGCCCCCAACGAGATCGCTGGCGCCGCCGTGCCGACCACCGGTCGGCGCGGCGACTGACTGGACTACGAGATCGTGAACGAACCCACAGGCACCTGCCCGCTGGAGCGGCGATGGAAGTCATCGGCGACGCCGAAGATGTTCCAGGTGCCGCGCGCCAGGCTCGAGAAGGTGACCGAGTAGGCGATGGCCTCCGTGGTCGGCTGGCCAGCGCCCGTCGCCGAGGTCGAGGAACCGTTCGAGATGTAGTTCCCGACGATCGGCGAGCCGGCCGGGGCCGTCACGCGCGACTCGTTCCACGACTGGTAGAAGGTCGTCCCACCCGCCGGAGTGATCGTGTTGGCCTGATCACTCTGGTTGATGTGGCCGATCTGGAACCACTGACCGTTGCCAGACGACGCCATGAAGAGCAGCGATCCGATGTCCAGGTCGCCGTTCGCGTCGGTGATCGTCTGGGTCAGCGGGTAGGCCGTCCCGACGAAGCGCGTCCCAGTGGCGTTGGTGACGCCGGTGGTCGACTGCGCCGGAGCCGTGTCGGTGAACGAGAGCTGCAGGGTCGTGCCGTTCGGCGCCTCCCAGGCGTCGTAGTACACGAACTGCGCCCCGGAGGGCCCGAGCGGGAACGACTCGACTGCCTGCGACAGCGACACCGTGCCCGGGCCGAACCCGTGCTGGGCGAAGCCCCACTGCAGGCCGACGGCGAACGTCGCCGTGCAGTTCGCGCCGACGGCGACGTTGCACGGCTCGACGGTCTGCGCGCGCACCGAGCTCACGAGGAACGCCGGCGTCGTGCTGCCCGAGTCGAGGTACACGGTCGCGGCCATCAGGCCGTTCACGGCCGAGCTGGCGTTACCAGCGTAGGCCGCGCCGCCGACGCCGAGCGAGGCGATCTGGGTCGAGCCGTGGCGGCGGGTGTAGTAGTACACCGACCACATCGGCGCGCCCGAGATGCTCGCGGCCGTGGCGTTGTTCGTGTTGTTGGCGTAGAAGTAGATCCACTCGTTCTGCGTGTCGTGGCGCCACTGCTGCCACATGTAGCGGATGCTCGTGGGCGACGACACCTGCGCGGGGAGCAGGCTCACGTACGACGCGAACGTGTAGTTCGTCGTGACGGTCGTCGTCGAGCCCGGCGCCAGCACGCCCAGGGTCGCGGCGCCAGTCGTCGCGTTCGCCGGCGAGCCGCCGTTGAACGTGTTCGGCTGGTCGGTGGCTGGGTTATACGCGAAGATGCTCGTCGTCGCGATCACCGAGACGGCCGCTACCGCGGCCAACGCCCCAGCGCCGGCGACAAGCCTTCTCCAAGCCATACGCACCATTCGGATGAGGTCCTCCAATTAGCTTAGAAACGCGTCTCTTACCGGTTCTTTTTGTATTTGGGCTGAGTTGAGACGCTCGTCGAATCGGCGAACATCCCTCCCTTCTTGGCGCATGAGAAACCCCATGCCGAGAGTTCGCCCGCGTTGGGGCGCACCTAGGAACGCAATATAAGCCGGCATCGTTACACTGTCAAACTCGGCGCCACGGCTCAGCGGAGCCCACCCGCCACCTGCAGCAGCAGATCGACCGAGAACGGGCCGCCGACCGTGTACGACACGTCGTGCGTCCGCCACGTCACGGTCCACTCGCCGACACCACCATCCGGACGCCGAAGCGCATAGACGAGCGCCGGCCGCCCGTGAACTGTCACCTCCGCTTCGGCCTTGATGGCGACGTCCTCCTTCGGGGCCAGCTCGCCGCTGACGAACAGGACCTCTCCACCGACGAGATAGCGCTGGACCGACCACGGCTCGGTTGGCCGCGCGCTGAAGTCGAGCTCGCGCAGGACGGCCCCGGGCGGGAGCCAGCTGGGGCGGGGGACCGGGATGCGCAGCGCCTGAACCGCTTCGTCGTACGTGCCGGTGACGTACGGTCGCTCCGCCACCTGCTCGGCCGGAGCCGGCGCGGAGACAGGCACGCAAGCGAACAGAAGGCTCAGCGGCAAGAGTACAAGCGCGCGCGCGGCTCTGCTCAAGGTGCTTCGAACTGCACCGCGTCGCGAGGCGCCCACCCGGTGAAAGGCCCGGCGTCGATCCGAACCCAGCCGTCAACCTCCTCGCGCGCGTCCCAGATCGGCCCGACCCCCAGGAGGCCAATCGGCAGCCGCTGCGCGTCGGGGCGTGGTGCCTCGAGCAGCCAGAACTCGCGCGCCATCCTCACCTTCTGCGACGCTGGCACACGGCCACCTGGAACCATCGTCGGGGTGGGGCCCTGCCGGACCGCGACCACCTTTCCGGGTGGTGGCTTGGGTGGTGGGCCAGGCGTGGGAAATGGGGTTCGGGTCGGGGCCGGGGCCGCGCACGCGCTCGCTCCAATAAGGAGCACGAGCACCGCGGACATACGGATCGGTTTCCGCAAAGCGTCCAAGGTTAACCCCAGCGACCGAGTGGTGTTACGCCGCCGAGGGTGGCGCCACTCCACGCGCGACGCGCATGAGGTCCTCGATCGGCATGTGGCCGGCCAGCGCGAAGTCCATGCCGCCGCGCACCCAGTAGAGCTCCGACTGAACCGGGTTGCCGCTGGCGTCGACCCGCACCAACGCCCAGGCCGGAACGCCGTCGAGGTCGACCTGCTCGGCGCCCGCGGGAAATCCGGGCTCCGCCAGCGCGGGGCGCTGCCGAAGCAGCAGGTGCCGCTCGCCGAAGAGGTACTCGATGTCGAGCGTGGGCGGCTGGTCGTTGGCGCGGGCGACCCGCGCGATGAACGCCCCCGGCGGCAGATCGCGCGGCAGCCAGGCGCGGATCCGCATCTCGGCCTCGGCCGCTGCGACTGCCCTCGCCAGGACGACCGGGTCCGGCGTCGCCGCGATCTTCGGTGTCGCGGTCGGCGGCGCCACCGCGGCGCACGCCACCGCCAGGAACGCGATGACGAATCCGAAGGCGGCGGCACGCATTGGCCAAGCATAGTCGCCGGCCCGTGCGAACTCCACGTGGGGGATACCTATAATCGCCCGCCAGTGCACCCTATCGCCCCGGTCGCGACGGCTCGATGGAAGGAGACGTACAGTCCGGACGACCTGCAGTGGGTCGGCTGTCCCCTGTGCGGCGACGACGAGCACGTCCGGCTCGGCACGGAGTTCTCGCTCGGCATCGTGAGGTGCTCGTCCTGCCAGCAGATCTACGTCTCGCCGCGGCCTCGCGACTCGGAGAAGAACTACTGGGCCGCCAGCCGTGACGAGGTCGAGGCGAAGTACGGCCCGATCTTCGACGGCCGGCGCCGGCACGACCGGGACACGCTGTACGTCGACCACCTGCGGCTGCTCGGGCGCTACGCGCCCGGTCGCCGCCTTCTCGACATCGGGACACACTGCGGGTTCTTCCTGCGCCACGCCGCGCCCGGGGGATGGCTAGCGACCGGCGTCGAGCCCTCGCCGACACTGGCGAGCCTGGCCCGCGAGAAGTTCGGGTTGGACGTCCGCTCCGGCGCGCTCGAGGCGGCCGAGCTTCCGAACGACGAGTTCGACGCCGTAACGGTCCTCGACGTGATCGAGCACGTGCACGAGCCGGCGCGCCTGCTGGCCGAGGCGCGCCGCGTGACCCGCCCGGGTGGGGTCATCCTCGTCAAGACCCCGAACGGGCGGTACAGCTGGTTGAAGCACGTCCTCTTCAGGAGGGTGCTTCGCCGGCGACGCTACGACTGCTTCGGCGCCCGCGAGCACATAGCTGCCTACACGGACGACACGCTACGGCGCCTTGTCGCGCGTTCGGGGTGGACGCCGGTGCTCACCCGCGCGGCTGCTCCGGTGCAGACGCACGGCAGCAGCTGGCTCAAGCGCGCCGGCCGACGATCCCTGTACGAGCTCGCGCGCCTGCAGCAGCGCTCAACCGGGCGAGCCGGTACCTTCGCGACCGACCTGCTGTTGATCGCCCGGAAGTAGCCGGCGCTCGCTTACCCACCCGCTTCGTCGACCAGGTCGGCCCGAGTCCATCCGCGCAGCGGGCCGAACTCGATCAGCACCCAGTCTCCCTGGCGCTCGACGAGGTCGGCGACCTGTCCGCGCCCCAGCAGGCTGACGAGCGGTCGGGCCGAGTCAGCGCTGGGTGCGGTGTGAACGAGAACGTCCTCCTTCAGCCGCACACGCTTCCTGGGCCGCGCATCCGCTTGTTCGCCCGGCGGCGGAAGTACGACCGGTACCCCCAGCGCCGCTGCTTCAGGCGTAGCCGCGGCACGAGGCCGGAGCGACGCCGGCGTCGGTGTGGATGCGTACGACTGGAGCACGGTTGGCGGCAACATCAGCACCGCGGTCGCGGCCAGTAGCCCCAATCCGATCGCGGCGGTTCGTGCAGCAGCGCGACCCGACCTCATCTGTCCGGCCGAATCCACGTTCCGGCACGCCGCGACCCTGGGCGATCGCGGCGCGGCAGATGGACCCGTCGTGCCGCGTCGGCCCGGGGCTCCGGTCGAGTCGATGGGGGCGAGCTCACAGAGGCATTCTAGAAACCGCCGTCACGATAGAGTCACCGGCGTGAAGCTGGCCATCGCCACGGGGACCTTTCACCCGGAGACCGGTGGGCCACCCACGTACCTGCGACGGCTCTGCCTCGGGCTGATCGAGGCGGGCCACGACGTACGCCTGGTCAGCTTCGGTGAGCCCACCACACACCGCTACCGGCATCCCGTCGTGCGCGTCAGCCGCTCGTATCCGCTGCCCATCCGACTGGTGCGTTTCACAGCCAATGTCGCGCGCCTGGCAGCCTGGTGCGACGTCATGCTGGTCAGCGATTACGGCCTTCCGGCAGCGGTCGTCAAGTGGTTTGTGCCACGACCACTGGTCATCAAGGTGGTGTCCGACTTCGCGTGGGAGACAGCCTCGCGACGTCGTTGGATCGCCGACGACGTTTCCACGGCGGACTTTCAGCGCGCCGCGAAGGTCGGTCGCGTGGCAGCGGTCACCGCGCTCCAGCGTTTCTACGTCAGCCGCGCCGACCGAATCATCGTGCCGAGCGACTATCTTCGGTCACTCGTCGAAGGTTGGGGGGCCCGATCCGACCGCATGCGAGTGATTCACAACGCCGTCGACGTGGACCGATTCGGCGATGGGGTGGGACGCGACGAAGCGAGGGACCGGCTTGGCCTGAAGGGGTTCGTGCTCCTCACGCTCGCGCGGACGATCTCCCTCAAGGGCATAGACTACGTGATCCGATCCGTCGCCGCGCTGAGGAGTCGGTACGAGTTGACACTCGTCCACTGCGGCGAAGGGCCCGACGAAGATCGCCTCCGCATGCTGGCCCGCTCTCTGGGCGTCGAGGATCGCGTCCGCTTCGAAGGTCGCGTCAGCCCCGACCGTGTCCCGCTCTACGTCCGGGCAGCCGACCTCGCCGTGGTCTATTCGAGCGTCGAGGGGCTCTCGCACGCGCTGCTCGAAGTGATGGCCGGCGGTCTCTGCCCGGTCGTTTCGGACCGCGGCGGGAACCCGGAGGTCGTTCAGGACGGCACGAACGGCAGGATCGTCTCCCGGGAGCGACCGGAGGAGCTGACCAGGACGATCGAGGCGCTGCTGCTCGACCCGGAGCAGCGGGCGCGCCTCGGCCGGCGGGCGCGCCTCGACGTCGAGGCGAAGTTCACATGGCCCCGCCTGCTGGCTCAGACCCTCCAGGTGCTCGAGGAGGCCCGCGCCGCCCGGAGCTAGCCGGGCTTGCCGCTCCTCAGCTCCCTCACCGCCTGCTCCAGCTCACCGAGACGCACCAGCACGGCCTCGAGACGCGCGTTGACGTCCTCCGCCTCGGGAGCCGACCACTCGATTCGCGGTGCGCCCGGGCCCTCCAGGAGCACACGCCCTCTCGGCCGGGCCGGCACGCCGTGAACCACCGTCAGCGGAGGCACATCCCGGTCGACCAGCGAGAACGCCCCGACCACCGAGTGGTGGCCGATCGTCACGCCCCTCGTGATCACGCTCTGCGGGCCGATGTAGCAGGAGGACCCGATCGTGGTCGGCTCGCGCACGACCGGCATGCGACCGTCAGAGAGTCGCTTCGTCAGGGCGTCGTGCGTGTAGATCTGCACGCCCGCGCTGATCGAGCAGTTGTCGCCGATCTTCAACCCACCGGACCCGTCGAGAACCGTTCCGGGCCCGATCCACGTATCCGCCCCTACCTTCACCTCGTCGATCACGAGCGCGTCCTGGTAGATGCTCGTGCCGTGGCCGAAGCCCAGGAACGCGGCCCGCTCCCACCGATCGAACAGCTCGTCTTGAAAGGAGACGCTCCTGTTCCAACGAGCCTTCTGTTCGTCGCGGAGCCTCAGGTGCAGCTCGATCAGACTATCGCGAAGCCGGTCTGAACCCATCTCCGCCATTACGCGGTTGCGAGCCAGCTGGCCGTCTGCGCGATTCCATCGCGCAGCATCGTGGCGGGAAGCTCGCCGAAGACCTGCTGACAGAACCGAAGGTCGGCCTGGAAGCCCTGACGCTCGCCGGCCTCCTGGTTCATGTGCTGCACCGTCGGTACGACACCGAGGGCATCGCTGCACAGGCGAACGACCTCAGCAATGGATGTCTGGACACCGCTTCCCACGTTCACGACTACGTTCGACGGCGCGCCGGGCTGAACCGTGCGGGCAAGCAAGCGGACGACGTCGTGGACGAACACGAAGTCTCGAGTCTGCTCCCCGGATCCGTAGACCGTCACCGGCTGCCCAGCGGCCAGTCTCGTCAGGACGACCGGAATCAGGCCGCCCGTGCTTGGCTGCTGCCGGGGGCCGTAGACGTTGGTGAAGCGAAACACGAAGTAGTCGATGCCATGGAGCTCGTGGTAGAGCCGCAAGAGATGCTCACCGGTGTACTTGGTCAGGCCGTAGACGGTCTTCGGGAACTTTGGATGATCCTCGTCAACCGGGGAGTATCGGGGCACGCCGTAGACCGACGACGCGGACGAGTAGATGATCTTTCGAACGCCGTGCTTGCGCGCGGCCTCGAGCAAGTTCAGCGTACCTTCGACGTTGATCCTCAGGTTGCGACGCGGATTCTCGAGCGAGGTCCGCAGGTTGCTCACCGCCAGGTGCACCACGGTGTCGACACCGGGGACGATGCGGTCCAGGTGGTTGTCGTCCAGGATGTCCCCCTCGACCAGGGCGTGCTGCTCGCCGAGCACGCCCCGGCGAACGTCCATGCCAACGCAGTCGATGCCCAGCTCCGCCAGCCGCTCGACCAGGTTCGCGCCGACGAAGCCGCCAGCGCCGGTGACCAGGACGCGCATTACGCCGAGCCACTCGCCCGTTGCGGTCTGATGATCGCCACCACGCGGTCCGTCAGCGCCTCCAGGTTGTACGTGCTCTCGACCAGCGAGCGCAGCGACTCACCTCGCGTCTTGCGCTCCTGCTCGGAGAGGGTCAGCGCGCGGCACATCGCCCGACCGATGGACTCGGCGTCGCGCTCGCACAGCACCTGCTCGGCGATGCGCTCCGGCAGAAAGTCGCGCATGCCCGGCTCGGCCACAATCGCCGGTATGCTGCACGACATCGCCTCGAGCACCACCTTGGCGACACCCCCCTTCGTGGCAAACACGAAGCAGCCAGACCTGTTGTAGTACTCAGGCAGCTCCGTGTACGGCACCCTACCGGCGAAAACGACGTTATCGGCGAGGCCGAAGGTGTCGACGAGGTCGCGCAACTGCGCGAAGTACGCTCGATCTTCTTCGTAGACCGGCTCACCACAGACCACGAGCGTCGGGTCAGAAGATGACGCATCCTTGCACAGTGCAAGCGCTCGCAGGATCGTGTCGATCTGCTTTATGGGTGTGATACGACCGACGGTAATGAAGTCCCAGCTCTTCTTGCGTTCAAGCGGCCGAAAGAGGTGTTGATTGACACCCTGCCCTACCAGGTGCAGGTTGTCGCTGCGATACGGTGCCGTCGTCTGATTCGCCGTGAACCACTTGTCAGTGAAATGCGTGATCCCCAGGCGGCCAAGCCAGCTGGTTCGTGTGTGCCCCCACCACAGGCAGACCTGGAGCCCGAACAGTAGGCGATAGGGGGCTAGAAGGATCGGGTACATCGACGACATGTAGCAGTAGGCGGTGTCGACCCGGTACCGGAGAATCAGCCAGAGCACCATCGCGTGGAAGCGAGCCAGTGTGATCAGGCGATGGTAGAAGCGCGGGTTCGAACGGTGGTTGAGGCAGTGCACCGCGACGTTCGCTGGTAGGCTGTACTCCCCTTTTCGCAGTGAGACGACGTGCACCCGCTGTACGTCCGGATGGTTGGCGAATGCGGCGATGCGTTCGGGCGTCGTGCCGCCCACGACCCGGTCGCCGATGTCGACCGCCTCGCAGATGAACATGAGGTTCACGGTCGCGAAGGTCCCGAGCCGTGTTGGGCGTCCATGCCGGCGATCACAGATCCTCGAGCAACGACTGCACGACCTGCTCCTGATCGCTCGGGGTCAACTCGTGATGGAGCGGCAACGATAGCACGCGCTCGTAGAGGAGCGCCGAGTTGCTCAGATCGCCGACCCGTCGCGTCGATCCGAAGAACGGTTGGCGATGCAGCGCGTAGGTGCCGATCTGGACCTCGATGCCCGCCGACCTCATACGGCGGAGCACCCGATCGCGGAGACCGGGCTCGCTCAGGTAGACCGCGTACGTCTGGTAGTTGTGCACTGCGTTCGGCAGCACGGTCGGGCGAAGGAGCCCCGGGACTCCGTCCAGCAGTCGGTCGTACCGCGCGGCCTGCTGGCGTCGGTCCGCGACGACAGCCTCGATCTTCCGAACCTGCGCCAATCCGACCGCGGCCAGTATCGCCGAGAGGCGATAGTTGGTGCCGTACTGGGCAAACTTGCTTTCGCCGTCCACGTCCAGCACCCCGAACCGCTTCGTGGAGTTCATGGTCGCCGCCCAGCCGTCGTCGTCCGTCGTGACCATGCCGCCTTCACCGGTGCTGAACAGCTTCCTGGGATGAAAGCTGAAGACGGTCAGGTCGGTCAGGCTCCCGACCGGTTTGCCCCCCAGTCGAGCCCCCAGCGTACAGGCCGCGTCCTCGATCATCCGGACCCCGCTTCGGTCCCGAACCGCGTTGATTCGGTCCATGTCAAGGGGATTTCCGAATATCGAAACCGGTATCGCGGCCTTCGTCCGAGGCGTGATCGCCGCGGCCAGGTGATCCGCGGTGGTGTTGTAGCTGGCCAGGTCCACGTCAACGAGAACCGGCTCGGCGCCGAGCGTCAACACGGCCAGGGCCGTGGCCGGATGCGTGAAGTCGGGAACGATCACCTCGTCGCCGGGGCCCACCCCGATACTCCGGAGAGCCAGCTCCAGCGCGGTCGTCGCGGACGTACAGGACACGGCGTGCTTCGACCCCACGTAGCTGCCGAGCTCGCGCTCGAACGCGCGAACGAAGGGGCCGTCCGTCAAGGTGCGCGACTCGATGACCTCGCGTATGAGCTCGAGCTCCTCGCCGCCCACCGTCGGGCGCATCAAATGGATCCGTCTCTCGGCCATTCGGCCCTCCGTTCGCAGCGACCTAGACAGTGACGGCAGGAAGCCGCAGTCAACCCGGATAACCGACGCGGGAACAGCACACTCGTTACAGGGCCAGGGTGTGCGGAAGCAGCGACGCACCGACGCTTGCGCTCCGAAGGACGCCAGCACGCCGGCGCCTCCGATCAACGGTCCGCTGGAACCTCGCCCGACCCGTAGAGACTACGTTCGACCAGGTCGCAGATCGCATGCTCGATCGTCAGGAACGCCTGCTGTACGACCTGAGTGTTCGCGCTCGGCACCCTGATCGAGAGGAGCGCGTGTCCATCGAGCTGACTTGCGGATCCCGTTAACGCAACCACCTCGAGGCCCCGAGCGCGTGCTTCGATCGCGGCCCGGAGGACGTTCGGGGATGAGCCGCTCGTGCTTATGCACATCAGCACGTCGCCGGCTCGACCCAACGCCTCGACCTGGCGAGCAAAGACGCGCTCATAGCCATAGTCGTTCGCCGAGGCGGTCAGGACCGAAGTGTCTGTCGTCAAAGCGAGCGCCGGGAGCGCCGGACGTTCGAACGAGGCGCTGAGCCGGTTGACGAACTCGCTCGCCAGGTGCTGGCAGTCGGCGGCACTCCCGCCGTTCCCACACAAGAGGAGCTTGTTGCCTCTGCGAAACGCCATTGTGAGCGTCTCCGCGGCCGACACGATGCCGGACAGGCAGCTCCGCGACAACTGCCCGGCAACCAACGCGTTCTCCTCGAGCAGATGTGAAGCACGAAGTTCCATCCAAGTTGCGATGACGCCTAGCTCCTAACATGCGCGAGCAGGCTGCGCGCGGCTGTGTACGACCTGGGTGTACCTATGTCTATGAACGTCCCGGTGGTGAGAAACGCACATAGCCCTTTATCGACCCACCGCGGGAACACGTCTCGCTCGATCGAGACCGGTCCACCCGACGGGATGTCGAGGATCGAGCTCCGCTCGATCAGGTACATGCCAGCACTTATGAGGCCCTTCCCTGACCGGCCCTTTTCCGTGAACGCGCGGACCCGGCTCCCCTCGACCTCGACCGACCCGTACCGCTCGGCCTCGGGTTGGTGCTCCACCACCAACAACGTCGCCCCGGCGCCGCTGCTGCGGTGCGCGGCCAGAAACGCCGCCAGGTCCACGTCGCAATAACTGTCGCCATTCATCACCAGGACCGTGGCAGCCCGCAAGAGCGGTAGCGCAGACCGCAAGGCACCACCTGTGCCGAGCGGCGTCGACTCCCGCGAGTACACGAGGTCCATCGCTCCAAATCTTTCGCCAAACGCGGAAGAGATCATTTCGCCGAGGTGACCGGTGCAGAGGACGACGCGCCGAATGCCGGCAGCGGCCAGTCGGTCGAGCAGCAGTTGCACGAACGGGCGGCCGTCTATGTCCGCCAGCGGCTTTGGTCTGTCCGGGACCGCGCTGCGCAGCCGCGTTCCGCGGCCACCGACCAGTAGCACCGCTTCGAGGTCGAGCTTCAAGGCCAGCTCGCTTCCATCGCGATTCGTCAACCTCGCCCGTCCTACCTGGGGCCGGGCGCGGAGGGGCTCCCAAATACCGTCGCTGAACGGACACCGGCGGCAAAACGGTCCGCTCTCATTCTCCTTGTCGCATGGGCAGGAGGGCGATGCTACCACGTCCATCAGTCGCTGCCCCGGTGCGGCCTGCGAGGCAAACACGCATCCGCGTGGTCCTCCGTCGCCAGTACGGGTGAACCGCACACCGGCGGACCGCCGCAGCGGCCGCCTGCCCGGCGGCACCCGAATCACGAGAATGGGTTGCCGCAACTCCGAGACCGCACCGGGCCTGGGTACGAACCGCCTGCCCCAGGCAGCGGGCGGCGACGTTCCTAGACGGGCGGCGCCGACTCGGCCTTTCGCTCGAACTCTCCGCGGCCTTCCGGAGCGGGGGGCACAGCCAGGCGTAACGACCATCTGAACCGGGCGTTGGCACGAGTGCCGAGGCAGGCCGCCTCGCAAGGCCAAGCCCGCCGCGAGCCCTCAACCGGATTTCTACAAAACAGAATGCGGTGTCAGCTCCCCGGTGCGCGCGCGCTCGGCGCGGTGCTGCTCCTGGCCGCCCTCCTCGGCTCGGCGCTGCCCGCCTCCGCGGCCGATGCCGACGCCGAGTTGATCGTTCGGTACCGGGGCCCCGGGCCGGCGGCCAAGGGCCGCGCGGCGCTGGGCCTCGCGCCCGTCCCTGGCGGTGTCGTCGCCCGGGTCCGCGTACCGGCCGGCGCCGACGACGAGACCGCGCGCGCCCTGGGCGCCGAGCCGAGCGTCTCGTGGGTCGCCCCGAACCGCCGCATGCTCCGCCTGGCCCTACCCGATCCGGCCGCCGAGCCGATGCGCGCCGCCCAGTGGCACCTCGACCAGATGCGCACCGACGGCGCCTGGCTGTTCACCCGCGGCGATCCGGGGGTGCGCGTGGCGGTCGTCGACTCGGGCATCGACGACACACACCCCGACCGGCCGGCGCACCTCGTGATCGGGCCCAGCTTCGCCGGCGCGCCGCCCGGCGACCGCGACGGCCATGGCACGCTCGTGGCCGGTACGATCGCCGCGCCGGTCAACGGCATCGGCACCGTAGGGGTCGCCCCCGACGTCACGGTGATGGTTGCCAAGGTGGACGACGACCAGGGCGCCATCCGCGTGTTCGACGTCTACCGCGCCATCCTCTGGGCCGTCGACAACGGCGCCAACGTCGTCAACCTGAGCCTCGGACTGCCCGAGGATTCGCCGGCGCTGCGCGAGGCCGTCGAGTACGCGCAGAGCCACAACGTCCTCGTCGTCGCCGCGGCCGGCAACAGCGCCGAGTCCGGCAACCCGGTCATCTTCCCGGCCGGCTACCCCGGCGTGCTCGCGGTCGGCGCGTCCACCGCCAGCGGCGGCCGGGCGACGTACTCGCAGTTCGGGCCGCAGCTCTCGCTGCTCGCGCCGGGGGGCACGCCCGACCAGCCGGTCGTGGGGCCGCTCCCGGGCGGTCAATACGGGGGCATCGCCGGGACATCGGTCGCCGCCCCGCAGGCCGCCGGCGCGGCCGCGCTCGTCTGGTCGCTGGAGCGCGGGCTCACCGCCGCGGATGTGCGCGACCGGTTGCTCGCCGCGGCCCGCGACGTCGCGCCGACCGGGCCCGACGACCTCTCCGGCCGCGGCCTCCTCGACGCCGCCGCGGCCGTACGCGGCGCCGCGGCGCTCACCCCCTACCGCGCCGGCTGGCGCGGCGGTTCCTGCCCCACCGTCGTCGCGGCCGGCGGTAGCACGTCGATGACGTTCGACCTCGCCAACACCGGCGGTGAGACGTGGCGGCGGGACGGCGCCCGGCCGGTGCGCATCGGCACCGGCCGACCGCTCAACCGCACGAGCGCGTTCTTCACCCCCGGCGCGTGGCTCTCGCCGAACCGCGCCGCGGCGCTGCCGTCCGACACCGTCGAGCCCGGCGCGACGGCGCACTTCGTCGTGCCGCTGCAGGCGCCGTCCGCCGCGGGTGTCTACCGCGAGTACTTCCACCCGCTCGCCGAGGGCGCCGCGCCCATGCCGGACCTCGGCCTCTACTGCGACGTCACCGTCGTGCCGAGCACGCCCTGGCTCGCCGCCGACGGCGACGCGACCGTCGTCCCGCACACGCTGGCGCCGGGGCAGTCCGCGCGCGTCTCGGTGCGCATCCGCAACGTCGGCACCGCCACGTGGCGCCACGACGACCCGAACCCGGTTCGTCTCGGCACCGCGCTTCCGCGCGACCACGCCAGCGCCCTCTTCGTCGGCCGAAGCTGGCTCTCACCCAACCGCGTCGGCCCACCGGCCGCCGCCGAGGTACGCCCCGGCGACTTCGCGACCTTCGAGTTCGACGCCGTCGCCCCGAGCGCGCCCGGCCACCACGAGGAGCGGTTCGCGGCCGTCATCGAAGGGGTGACCTGGCTGAACCACGAGGTGGTCGTCGGCCTCGACGTCCGTCCTTGAGAGGGCACCACGGTGTCAGCGACCCGGGCGATCGCGCGACCACGGTGCGTAAAGTCGGCGCGGGGCGCGAAGCTAATGGGCGAGCGGGATGAGTACTCGCGGGAACGGCGTGGGCGTCGCGGTCGGCTCGGCGGTCGGACTCGGCGTCGACGGCCGCGGCGTCGCCGTCGGCGGCGGGTGGCCGAGCTCCAGGACCCATGCGTCGTTCAGCGCACGCCCGGTCGGGTCGGCGCCGCCGAACGTGAGCAGGCTGTCGGTGGCGCCCTGATACGCCAGCACGTACGGGATCCGCGGCAGCACACCTCCCTGGCCGGGGTAGGCGATCTGGCTCCACGACCTGGCGTCCGCGTCGTAGCGCCAGAAGTCCCCAAGCACGATCGCGCCCTCTATCGCCGGGGCGTAGCCGCCGAGCACGTAGAAGTCGCCGTCGGCGTCGCAGGCCTGTCCGTAGTAGTGCCGCCCCGGGACCGTCGCCGCGCCGGTCGCCGCGGTGAGGTCGCGCCACGTCGCGTCCCCGGCGTCGTACCGCCAGAAGTCGTTGAGTACGCCCCACGGGCCGACCCCCCCGAAGAGGTACAGCCCTCCACGCCCGTCGGCGCTGACGTCGTACAGCTCGCGCGGCGAGATCGCGTCGGAGCCCGACCCGGCGCTCAGTTCCTCCCAGCGACCGGCGTCGACGTCGTACCGCCAGAAGTCGTTCAGTAGTCGCGTCCCGGTGGTCCCGCCGATGCCACCGAACAGGTACAGGTCGCCGCTGACGGGGTCGAGCTCCCAGCCGTGGTCCTGCCGCGCCGCGATGCCGGCGTCCCAGGTCGACGGCGTCAGGTCGGTCCAGCTCCGCGCGCCTGCGTCGAAGCGGTAGAACGAGGCCATCACCTGGCCGGTCGCGGCCAGGCCTCCGAACAACCAGACATCGCCCCGCGCGTCGACCGCCAGATGCGGCTCGACCAGCGGTGGCGGGGGCTGGCCGCCGGCGCTCACCTGCTCCCACTTGCCGCCCAGCGGCAGGTACCACAGGTCGTCCAGGAACACCCGGTCGGCGCCGGCGCCGCCGTAGAGGTAGGCGTTACCCGCCGGGTCGGTCGCCAGCCCATGCTGCGTCCGCGCCGGCACCGCCGCCGACCCCGTCTCGGCCGAGACGTCGCGCCAGCGCGGGTAGTTGTCCGCCGCGCCAGGCGTACCTTGCGCCGGCTGCACCACCAGGAGGGACAGGCCGAGCACCACACCAACCAGCGCGGCGGACGGACGCACGCCCCCCACATGCCAATGATGCGGCCGCTTGCCCTGAGGCGCCAGTCGGAACGTCCGAGAGATCCGCGGAAGGTACGGCGAGAGCACGTCGCGCGACCGCGGCTCCGACGGTCCTGCTCGTTGCGGTGGCGGTGCTCGGACCGAAGTGCCTCGCCGGGTCGACCTCAGCCGTTCTGCGCGAAGGCGCTCACGTCGAACGAGACGTCCCAGGCCTGCCCACCCGGCTGCGGCCTGGCCTGCAGGTTGTCGATCACCCAGGTGCGGACCGGGCCGCGCTCGATGCGCCCAAGGAAGTCGGCGACCTGCGCCGCGCCCCCGATCGCGCGCAGCGACACGCGGTACGAGCGGTACGGGTTGTAGACCAGCCGCTCGGTCCCGCCGAGCTGCGGCGTGATCGACTCGATGCGCACCCCGGACGCCTGCGCCGATTGGACGACCAGGTTGGTCAGGTCCGCGGTCGGAAGCTCGCGCGGGAAGGGGTTCTCGCCCGGGCCGACCGCCGGCGGGGCGCTGCCGGGGTTGGCGCCGCGCGCCTGGAGCCGCTGGACGGCCCGCTCGACGTCGCCGACCTGCCCGAGGAGCAGGTCGCGCTGCCGGTCGGCCGGCAGGTAGGTCGCGACCAGGAACACGTTCAGGAGGGTCAAGAAGGCGCAGAACGCCAGGATGATCAGCTGCGGCCGCGTCAGGTGGACGCGGCGCTGGAAGGAGGCGATCACCTAGGAGCCTCCGGGACGGACCTGGCCGACGATCGTGAACTGCACCCGGCCGGTCGGCGCCGGCTGCGGCTGGATCGCGGCCGGCTGAGCCACCTGCCCCGGCGGCGCCCCGGGCACTGCCGGCAGCGTCGTGTTCGCGACCTGGGGCGCGCCGATCACGACCGGCGTCGCGGTCGGCGGCAGCGGCTTCACCGGGGCGGGTGGCTGCGTCTGCTCGAGGGGGGCTGCGTGGACGCTCGCCGCCGGAACGCTGGCCAGCAGAGTCGACACGGGCTCCATCATGCGCGATGCGAGCCGTTCCAGCAGCGACATCGCCGAGGAGGTCGGGTTGAGGGATCCGAAGACGTAGAACGTCCGGAGACCCGGTGCTTCCGACACGAAGCCGCTGAATCGCACGCGAACCCGGAATGTGTTGGGTACCGGGGTCGGCAGGCTGGCCTCGATCGGATCGGTGTTCTGCCACTCCGACGGCCCCGGACGCGAGAGAACCGTGTCACCGAGCGGCTGGCCGCCTGTTCCGTAGAGCGAGATGGTGACATTCCCGGTCGCAGCGTTGCTCAAGAAGAGGGTTCCGCGCGCGGACGTGACGCGAGCCGTCGTGGGGAAATCGATCTGCCACCAGTCCTCGGTGGTATCGGGGGGGACATCGGCCCGCCAGTACGTGTTCGCGTTCTGCGTCGAGCCGGAAATGTCGACCGCATGGCTGGCCGGATGAGCAACGTCCTCGCTGAAGGCGACGACGTTGGTGCTCCCCGACGAGATGTCGACAGACGTCGGGGTCGCGGTCGGCAGCGGCGTGTTGGTCGGGATCGGCGTCGAGGTGCATAGCGCCGCTCCGACGATGCCGCCACAGGGTGTGGAGGTCCGCGTCGGACTGGGGGTCGGTGTGCAGGTACCGGCGTCACACGGCGTCGGCGTCGGCGTCGGCGTTCTGGTGGGTGTGCAGGCCACACCCCCGACGACGCACGGGGTCGGCGTCGAGGTGCCTGCCTGTGTTGGGACGGCCGTCGCGGTGGGCGTGCTGCCCGGGGGGTAGGCGCTGACCTCGCGGATGCCCGGTGGGACGGCGGGGTTGCCGATGGAGTCGAGGTAGACGCGGACCCCCGTGACGCCGGTGTAGGGCTGGGAGCAGTTGAACTGCACCGTCGCGTTCTCGGCTTGCTGGAACGTCGTGAAGCAGTCGTTGTCCAGCGCGCGCCGGTCGACCTCTTGCTGGACCGTCCGGCCCTGGGCGTTGACGCTCGGGCGCAGCAACGAGACCCGGAACGTGCTCCCCGCCGGCGTGGACGTCGGGGTGTTGGGGCCGACCGTGGCGGTGGCGGTCGCGACCGCGTCGCCCATCGCGACCGAGAAGCGGACCGTCTGCACGGTTTGCGCCGTGCCGAAGTTCGCCTGCAGGTACTGCCCGGCCTGGTTGGCGACCGGGCGCCAGAAGGTGTTGGGGTCCCCGTCGATGGCCAGCGCGGCCGGGTTGCCGGGGTTCTCCGAGGAGGCGTTGGCGGAGCCGAACCCGAGCGCGCCGGCCGGCGCGGTCGGGGTCGGCGTGGCGGTGAAGAACACGGTCGGCGTGGCCGTGGCGACGTTGGGGAACGCCGGCGGCAGCGGCTCGAACAGGCGGATCTCGCGCCAGCCGACGTTGGTGCCCGAGCGGATGGTGCGGATCCGCAGCTGCTGGATCGTCCGGGTCGCCGCGAAGCGCGCCGCGATCGCCTGCCCGTCGGCCGCCTCGACGTCGGCGAAGGTGTACTCGAGCTGGGCGGTCCCGGTGTCGTAGACCGTCCAGACCTCGTGGGTCTGCTTGGCGCGCGCGTCCGTGCGCGGGACCAGCTCCATCGCCTCCAGCTGCACGGTGCGCGGCTCGCCGCCGTCCTTGACCTGGCACGCCCGCGGGTGGCCGTTGGGGTAGCGGGTGAAGTCGAGCGTGATCTGCACCAGCGGCCCGCGGCCCGACTCCCAGGCGGTGTCGGCGTTGCCGTCGACCGCGCGCGGCGCCTCGAGGCCGCCCAGCCAGTGCGACGCGGTCACGCACGCCTGCGCGGCCAGGTTGGCGCCCGGCGAGATGGGCGTCGCGGTGGGCGCCACGGTCAGGGTGACGGTGGGCGTGGGCGTGGCGGTGCAGCCGGGGCAGGTCGGCTCGGACGGCGCCGCGCCGGGGGTGACCTTGGTGAAGGTCACGTCCCACTCGTGCACGCCGGCCTGGCCGGCGACGCCGGTGAAGAGGCCGGCCGCGCGCTCGGAGAAGCCGCTCAGCACCAAGACGGTGAACTTCCCCATCCCGACGCCCAGGTCGAAGGTGCCGTTCGACGCCGGGTGGTCGGCGTGCGGGGCCTCGTCGGCCCAGGGGGGTTGGCCCTCGGACTCGACCCGCACCCGCAAGCCCGGGATCAGGTTCCCGCCCCCGTCGACGACGCGCACCCGGACGTGGCTGGAGTCCGATAGCCGGGACGGGTCGACGGTCTCGCGCTTGGACTGCACGACGAAGTCGTAGGCGGGGGAGGCGGTCGCGACCGCGGCCGGGCTCGCCGGGGCGACGGAGCCGACCGGGGAGGGGCTCGCCAGCGGCGTGCGCGGCGCCAGCGTCGCGGTCGGTTGCGCCGGCGGCGGGGCGGCCGGGGCCTCGGTCGGCGGCGGCTG
>JADMIO012791351.1_pt1 | contig 41256 bp, 37 predicted proteins | sample 8958161 | NCBI WGS metagenome assembly JADMIO01 (sample SAMN16585339, study PRJNA669376) | soil metagenome | isolation source: Crop rotation soil | place: USA: Cullars Rotation, Alabama | collected 2011 | reverse complement strand
CGCGACAACTTGTCCACGTGGAATTCTAAGCTTAGGATCCCAATGTGCTGGAAAGCTGCCGAAGAACACACACCAGGGTGCTGCCGATGCACTGAAGCAGTTTCTCGCGGCACGGATCGCGTGGATGGACGCAAACCTGCGGGCCCCGAGCGAAGGCGAACGGCCGGAGGCGGACGCCGTAGATTCGCGCGCGCGGAACACCGCCGAGGCGTCCGGCCGCTGCGCCGGGTGACCCCATCCTTCGCGTGGGTTCTGGTTTCGAGCACAGCGTGGCGTCCGGCCTCACCCCGAAGCACGTCGTCGTGACGAAAACCACGATTTGGATCGCACTGCTGCTCCTGAGCGTCGCTGCGTATCCCTCGTACGCTCAGGCGCGTGCGGGCGCGACGCTCGTCAGCCACGACTTCAGTGAGTCCGCTCAAGGGTGGCGTATCAGCGGCGACACCGACACGATGACGCCTGTCTTCAACCCGAATGGCGGACAGGACGGCGGCGGGTGCATCGAAGGGACCGATCAGGCGCTCGGCGAGACGTGGTATTTCACCGCGCCGAATGGCGTTGTTGCCCGTCTACCCGAGGCGGTGAACGGCACCCTCAGCTACTGGCTCAAGCAGTCGGGCGCCTTGATCAGCCTCAACGATGACGACATCGTCATCGTGGGGCGCGCCGGACGGCTGAGCTACCGGTTTCAGCAGGCACCTGGCACGGACTGGACGCCGATGTCCGTGCGGCTGTCCGCTTCGGATCCGTGGATGTGGAACTGGAACCGGCGGGCGACGCAGGAACAGGTCGAAGCGGTGCTGGCGACGGCGACGCGGCTGGAAATTCGCGGGGAATATGTGACCGGCGACGATCACGCCTCGATGGACACGTTCCTGCTGAGCGGGGCGCCCTCCACAACCGGTTCTCCTTGACCGGGGACCCGGTCTGCCCAACAATTGCGGCACCGCCGGCAAAGGTATCGAGCTCTTTTTTAAGGAGATAGCGTCATGGCCTACTCGTTGACCGTCAACGGGAAAACACACACAGTCGATCTGCCTGCGCAGATGCCGCTCCTGTGGGTGCTGCGCGACACGTTGAAGATGAAGGGCACCAAATTCGGCTGCGGCATCGGCCAGTGTGGCGCGTGCACCGTGCAGCTCGATGGCGCGCCCGTTCGCGCGTGTCAGACCCCGCTCTCAGCGGTCGGAACGAAGAAGGTGACGACGATCGAGGGGCTCTCGCCGGATGGATCGCACCCGCTGCAGCGCGCGTGGCTCGAGCTCGACGTGCCGCAGTGCGGTTACTGTCAGGCGGGCCAGCTGATGTCTGCGTCAGCGCTGCTCGCACGCACCCCGAATCCGACCGATGCAGATATCGACAACGCCATGAACGGCAACGTCTGCCGCTGCGGCACCTACCTGCGGATCAAGGAAGCCATTCACCTCGCGGCGAATGGCGCGCGGAGGGCATAGCCATGAAGAAGACACAGCCTGCCCAACTCGATCGACGCCAGTTCCTGCAGGTGACGGCGCTCGCCGGCGGCGGCGTGCTCATCGGCCTGTACACGCCCGCGCTCGCCCAGCAGGGCGGGCCGGGGCAGGCACAGTCGGCGTGGTCGCTCGCGCCGAGCACCTACATCACCGTCAACCCGGACAACACCTTCACGATCATCGCGAAGAACCCGGAGACCGGCCAGGGCATCCGGAACTCGCTGCCGATGATCATCGCCGACGAGTTCGACGTCGACTGGAGCCAGGTCCGCCTCCAGCAGGCCGACCTGAACCCCAAGTACGGTCCGCAGTTCGAAGGCGGCAGCCGCGCCACGCCGACCAACTACGACCCGATGCGCCAGGTGGGCGCCGGTGGCCGCCTGATGATGGTGACCGCGGCCGCTCAGATGTGGAACGTGCCCGCATCGGAATTGACGACCGGAAGCGGCGTGGTCACGCATGCGGCCTCCCGCCGCACCGCGACCTACGCGTCGCTCGCGTCGCGCGTTGCGTCGCTGCCCGCGCCGACCGCGGACGCCGTCAAGGCGGCGTACAAGGACCCGAAGAACTTCAAGATCATGGGCAAGCCGATCAAGGGCGTCGACAACGCCGCCATTGTCGTCGGCAAGCCCTCGTACAGCGTCGATCTCGATTTCGACGGGATGCTGTTCGCGGTGTTCGAGAAGTGTCCGGTGTTCGGCGGCAAGGCCGTGAGCGCGAACCTGGACGACGTGAAGCGGCTGCCGGGAATCAAGCACGCATTTCTCGTCGACGCGGTTGCAGGGCAGGGCGCCAACTCGCTGGCGTCCGGCGTGGCGATCGTCGCCGATAACTGGTGGCTGGCAAACGACGCCCGACGCACCCTCAAGGTCACGTGGGATGAGGGTCCGGTCGCGTCGCAGAGCAGCGTCGGCTACGCCAACCAGGCGAAGCAGTTGTCCGCGCGCGCCGCGGAACCGCCAGCTGCGGACGCACGCGGCACCGCGAACATCGGCGACGCCGAGGGCGCCTTCAAAACCGCCGCGAAGGTCGTTCAGGCAGACTACTTCTTCGGGCTGCTCTCGCATGCCCCGCTCGAGCCGCAGAATTCGACCGCTCACTACAAGAGCGACGGCACCCTGGAGATCTGGTCGTGCAGCCAGATTCCCGCGCTGCAGAATCCAGCCCTCGGCGCCGGCATCGCGCCCGAGAAGGTGACGATGCACCTCGTTCGCGCCGGCGGTGGCTTCGGCCGCCGTCTCGCGAGCGATTACGACGTGGAGGTCGGCAAGATCGCGCGCGTCGTCTCGGAAGAGCGCGCCGCGGCCGGCCTGCCGAGCGTGCCGGTGAAGCTGCTCTGGTCGCGCGAAGACGATTTCAGCCACGACCAGTACCGGCCGGGTGGTTTCCATTACTTCAAAGCCGGCCTCGACGCGTCGGGCAAGCTGATCGCGTTCCGCGACTTCGTGGCGAGCACCAACTCCGTCATCCCGGCGCAGGAGTTCCCGCGCGGGTTCGTGGCGAATTTCTCGGTCAGCGCGGCGCCGATCGAGCCGTTCAACATCCCGACCGGTGCGCTGCGCGCGCCGGGCACGAACGGCGTGTCGTTCGTGATGCAGTCGTTCATCGACGAGATCGCGATCGCCGCGGGCAAGGATCCGCTGCAGTACCGGCTCGACCTGCTCGCGAGCGGGAACGGCGAGTCGCCCGCCGGCTTCAACGCGGCACGCGCGCGTGGCGTGCTCGAAGCGGTCCGCGACATGTCGGGTTGGAACAACCGCGCATCGCTGCCGAAAGGCACGGGCATGGGCGTGGCATTTCAGTATGCCCATGCTGGCTACGTCGCCTACGTCGTCGAAGCGAAGGTGAGCGAGGACAAGAAGGTCAACATCACCCGGGCGTGGTCCGCGATCGACATCGGCCGCCAGATCGTGAATCCGCTGCACTCGCAGAACCTGGTGCAGGGCGCGTTCATCGAGGCGATGAGCCACATGATGGCGTGGGACATCACGATCGACCGCGGCCGCGTCGTGCAGAAGAACTTCAACAACTACCAGCCGACGCGGATGCGGCAGATTCCAGCGTCGATCGAGGTGAAGTTCCTGCAGACCGACTACGACCCCACGGGCCTCGGCGAGCCCGCGCTGCCGCCGGCGATTCCGGCGATTACCAACGCGATCTTCGCCGCCACCGGCGCGCGAATCCGGTCGGTGCCGCTCAATGCGGCCGGCTACGCGTGGGAATAGCAGGTGCGGTAGACGCCTGGCATGGGGCGGGTCCTGCTTTGTAGGCCTGCCGCGTGTTGCTGATGACGCTGATCGGGCGGGCCACCCACGGGCCCGCCCGATTTATGTACGCACGAGGCGACGTAAGGGAGCTTGTCAGGTCAGCCGGCGCGGGCCTCACGCGCCGCGCCGTCACACCTCATGCGCTGGGGCGGAATCGGCTCCGCCAAGGCCATCCTCACACGTCGCAAGGTCGCACCCCGGCCCGTAGAGCGGACCTTGTCAGGTCCGCCGGCGGGAGTATGACAATTGTCGGGACCGGCGAGCGGACCCGCCATGAACCGCTGCGGTGCGATCGCACCTCGCGGCATGCCCTATGCGTTTTCTCCTGAAGCAGCGCGACGACATGCTGCGGGAGGGGGAGACGATGCGGATTGCTGCTGCGCTCGGCTGTGCGCTCCTGATCAGTGGTGCGGGTATATCCGCGCAACACACGCCCGCCACAACACCTGCTCCGGACGCCGCTCACAAGACCTACGTGCTGACGGGTTGTCTGCTGATGACCGGAGTGGCGCCAATGAATGTGTTCGAGCTGACCGATGCGACGCCTGCCGGTGGCGCTGCGGGTGCTCCAGCTGCTTCGAAGCCGGTGGGGACGTCCGGCCAGAAGCTCGTGTACCGGCTGCAGCCGGAAACGGGCGTCACCTCGTCGGGCGTCAGGGAAGAGCAGCTGCGGATGCATGTGGGCGAACGGGTTGAAGTGACCGTGAGAGCGCCCGCTGAGACCGCGTCGACGGCGACACGATCCGTGACGCAGCCTCAGGGTGCGCCGCCCGAGCAGCCGGCGCCCGTGAGTTATCCGGTGACGACGATCAAGCAGGTGAGCAACACCTGTCTGTAACTGACTCTCGATTTAGCTGAGACGAGAGGGCTGGCAGCCGCCAGCCCTCATTCTTTTGCTTTGCTCGCCGACGCCTGTCCGCCGCCCGATCGCGAGCCTGTCCGTCGGCGACTTGAACTGCCGCGGGCGTCCTTCTTGGGCCCGGTGCCGGACGGACCGGGTCTGTTCGCACTCTTCTTCGCGCCGCTCGAGCGTCGGCCCGATGCTTCGCCGGTCGCCCGCGGCGCATCGGTCTTTGCGCCGCGCCCCCTGCCGCCTTCCTCAGACTTCTTCGCCATCACACCTCCTCGGCAGCGGTCACCCGCAAAGCGGCTGCCGATGCGGGAATCGCGCCGCCCTCAAAGAATGGATGCCGCACGAGGTCTGCGCCGATGCGGGTCATGTCGGAAGCCGTGCGCGTTATTCCTGCCGTCGCGACGATGGGAGCCGGCGTTCGACGAAGCCGACGACAAACAGGATCACCCACGCGCACGCTGCGGCGGTCACTGCGAGCCACAGGCGACCCATGCCGGCGGCGAGTCCGATCGCGGCGGTCAGCCAGATCGACGCGGCCGTCGTCAGTCCGGTGATCTCGTTCTCGTTCGATCGTTTCAGGATCGTTCCGGCGCCGAGAAACCCGATGCCAGCGGCGACCCCTTGCACGATGCGACCAAGGTCACCGTCGGTTAGCCCGACCTCGGCTGCGGCCAGCACGTACAGCGCGGCTCCGACAGCGACGAGCATGTGGGTGCGCAGACCCGCAGCCTTGCCGGTTGCCTCGCGCTCCGCGCCGAGCAACGCCCCGAGCACCATTGCCGCGACCAGACGACCCGCGATCCGCACCATGTGCGCGACATCGGGAAGCGCGAGCTCGTTTGCCACTGATTCCACGATCAATTCTCCTGCCCGACGAGGAGGTCGTCATTGCCTCGGCAGCGTGCGTCACCGCGTGACCGCGCCGTCGCTTGTCAGACCCAGCACGTCAGAGGACGGAACACCCAACGCGACGTCTCGCGCCACTGTACGACGAGTTTGCGCCGCGCTGTGGCACGTCCGGCCGGTCAGCGCTGCCACCGCGCGATCGAGGTTGTGCGAGACGATCCCTTTCGTAGCAAACCTGGTGTGCTCGAGACGGGATGGCGCGGCTGGGCTCGGTGCCGCGGAGTAGCGGCGGCGGTGGTTGCCGCTTACAATGGAGCAGGCAGGGTGAGCGTCCCTGCCGCAACGCGGTCTCACCTCTGGGGGCGACTTTGGCTTCGACGGGGGTACGGGATTGTGGGATGCATGCCGAGCACCATTAACTCGTAAATCTGATGGGACATCCGTTAACTGCGGACAATCAGTACGCTCTCGCTGCTTAATTAAGCAGTGACGTTCGCCTCGACCTCGCCTGGTGGTTGGGGGCCGAACGCCATTAAACAGGCTGGTGGGCACGTGGTTCCTCGGCGCGTGCCTGCGAGATCCTCCGGGGCTAAGGCCTGGCGGTACTTAGCCGCTTCCACACGCCGGGCACGAAAACCCAGAAGCGGACACGCATGTAGAGTCCTGCGACGACGTGCTTTCGGACGCGGGTTCAACTCCCGCCGCCTCCACCAACTCGCTACCCTGCCGCAGTGGTTCAGCGGCTTCGTTCCGTGCGACCAGCGAACGCCCGACTCGTCCGGCTCGTACTGATCCCGAGCCTGCTAGCCGTCGCGTGCGCATCTTCGCCAGCTGCGCCCGACGCGATGGACACGTGCGCGGGCTTCGGCGACTGGCAGACCTCGCCGTACGTCCTGCCGTATGACGTCGGGCTGTCTTACCCGGTCGACCAGGGCAATTGCGCACCCGCCGGCGATGGTCATCGCGGCGTAACGAGATTCGGGTATGACTTCCTGATGCCGATCGGCACGCCGATCCACGCGGCACGCGGCGGCGTCGTGACCGGCGTCGAGGAGTCGCACTTCGATGGACAGGTGGCGGCGACCGGTCTCGACAACTTCATCGTCGTTCAGCACGACGACAACACCACCACCCTCTACGGCCATCTGACGCACGACGGCGCGGTGGTCAGCTCAGGCGATCGAGTGCGGCAAGGCGAACTTCTCGGTTACAGCGGTAACAGCGGAAACACGAACAACAAGCCGCACCTGCATCTCTCGGTCGCTGCGTGTGATCCGGCCGCGCTCGGGACGGCGAACTGTCCGACGTTGCCGATGAACTTTCGCAACACGGAGGCAAATCCTCGGGGACTCCAGCCCGGCCGCTCGTACGTGGCGTTCCCGTACTAGAAGGTGGGCGGGAGGCGACAACGCCTGAGTCCTCAACGCTTTAGCGAAAAAGCTGCGTATAATCGCTCAGGCGCGAGAAGTTCGTTTCCCATGACCACTGTCCGGATCCTGCGGCCGCTCCTGCTGGGGCTCAGCGCGACGTTCCTGCTGAACGCCGTCGATGGCCGAGTCCGCGGTCAGGAGCAGTCGGCCGTTCCGGCGCTGCGCTCGGTTGCGGCGCCACGGCTCGCGCCGACGACGCACCCGCCGCTGCCCGGCCACCCGTCGCTCTACTGGCTGCTCCCCGATGTGCGCGCCACGCGCACGACCGCGGTCGCCGGCGACGCGCTCCAGCGGTTCGCTCGCGGCGTCGGCTACATCAACGATGGGCAGTACACGAACGCGTTGCCGCTGGTCTCGAATGCCGGTGTCTCCGGGCCGGTGGCGAGCTACGCCCTCTTCTACACCGCGATCGCGCAAGCTGGCCTCAACCGCTACGAGGAAGCAGCCGCTACGCTGAGCACGCTGATGGCGACGCCGCTCGAGGGGTATCTCACCGAGGCGGTGCCGCTGCTCCGGGCGGACGTTGCGATCGCACGCGGCTCGGCGACCACCGCCCTGGCGATTCTCGAAGCGATCTCGGATCGAAAGTTGTCCGCGCCGGAAGCCATGTGGCTGAAGCTCGCACGCGCGGCTGAACTGTCGGGGCAGACGGAGAAAGCGCTCAACGCCTACCGCACCCTCTATTACGATTTCCCGCTCAGCACCGAAGCTGGTGACGCGCAGGCGGGAATCGCGCGGCTGGAAACGGCGTCGTCCATCGCGCCGGATCGATTCAAGCGTGAACTGGCGCGCGCCGAACGTCTGTTCACGGCGCGGCGCTGGGCGCAGGCCCGTGCCGGGTTCGACGCCTTGTCTCGTGCTGCAACAGCGGCGGACGATCGCGAGCTGATCGCGCTGCGACTGGCAGAATGCGATCACTATCTCGAGCGCTGGCGTGCCGCGCGCGAGGCGCTGCAGCCGTATCTCGAAGATGCGTCGCGCCGCGCGGAAGCGCGCTTCTTCTATCTCACCGCGACCCGCGCGCTCGGCGAGACCGACACCTACGTCACGCTGTCGCGGGCGCTGGTGGCCGACTTCCCTGACAGCAGCTGGGCCGAGGAAACGCTTAACAACCTGGCGACCTACTACGTCCAGCAGAATGACGATGAGGCAGCGGACGCTGTGTTCCGCGAGCTGCTGGCGAAATTCCCGAAAGGCCGGTATGCGGAGCGCGCCGCCTGGAAGAGCGGCTGGTGGGCGTACAAGAACGGACGCTTCGAAGAGGCCGCCCGGATCTTCGAGTCGTCCGCCGCCGCCTATCCGCGTGCCGACATGCGTCCCGCGTGGCTGTACTGGTCGGGCCGCGCGCGCGATCAGCTGGCCGACGCCGAGACCGCCAACAGCCGCTATCGCCTCGCCACCGCCGATTATCTGAATTCGTACTACGGACGCCTGTCCGCGCACATCCTGCTCGATCGGCGCGAGTCCACCGCGCCCGCCTCGGTCACCACGGATCCGGCGCGGGGTACGGCCCCCGTGATTCCGACCGACGCACTGGTCCGCCAGCTGGTCGGCGCCGAGCTGTATGCCGATGCGATGCGGGAGCTGCAGTACGCGCAGCGCGTGTGGGGCGACACGCCAGCCGTGCAGGCGACCATCGCGTGGATCCGTCATGAGCAGGGGCTCGATCAGACGTCGTGGGATCGCTTTCAGAACCTGCGCGGCGCGATCAACCTGATGAAGCGCGCGTATCCGCAGTACCTCGCCGCCGGCGGGGAAGGGCTGCCGCCGGAAGTGCTGCGCGTGATGTTCCCGCTCGATTACTGGCCACTCATCCGGAAGTATTCGGAGATGAACAGCCTCGACCCCTACCTGATGGCGGCGCTGATCGCGCAGGAGTCCACCTTCACCGCGGACGTGAAGTCGCCGGCGAACGCGGTCGGCCTGATGCAGCTCATTCCTTCGGCGGGGCGCCAATACGCCCGCAAGGTGGGCCTCCGCTACACCTCGTCGCTCCTGACGCAGCCGGAAGCGAATATCCGAATGGGGATGGCGTACTTCAAGGACCTGTCGATGCGGTTCGGCGGCGATCATTTCGCGCTTGCCAGCTACAACGCGGGACCGCAGCGGGTGGCGCGCTGGCAGGCCGAGCGGCCGGCCGTGGCGCAGGACGAATTCATCGACGACATCCCGTTCCCGGAGACGCAGAACTACGTGAAGCGGATCCTCGGCACGGCCGAAGATTACCGTCGCCTCTACGGCGGCGGATTGCTGGAGCCGATCGCGCGCAGCTCTCTTGCAGTAGCGGCCGCCAGCACGCCAACCGGATCTGTTGCCGCTTCGAAGAAGACGTCGACGAAGAAGGCCGCGACGAGCAAGAGCAGTACGAAGCGTCCCACCCGGCGCACGCCGCGCAGCCGATAGCTGGCTGACGCTCGCAATCAGAATGCAGAATGCAAACACTGCATCGGGCGGCGGTCCACGCATGGTGTGGTGCCCGGACGGATGCCCGCTCTCTTTGCCCCGCCGGGTCTTGTGGGCCTTCGTCTCACCGGCTCTGACAGCGTAGATGGACGACCTGCTCGAGCTGACCAGCCGCGTCGAGGCTGATCACTTCTGGTTCCGCGGGTTCCGCGCATTCATCGCTCCGCTGCTCGAAGACGCGGCGGGAGGGCGCCATAACCTGCGGCTGCTCGACTGCGGCTGCGGCACCGGCCACAACCTGCAGCTGCTCGCGCCGTACGGGACGCCGCACGGCTTCGATCTCACGCCAGGCGGTCTGGTGCTTGCGCGCCGGACCGGTCGTCCCGTCGTCCGCGCCGAGATGATGCACATGCCGTATCGGTCCGGATCGTTCGACGTGATCACGTCGTTCGACGTGTTGCAGTACGTCGACGACGATGGAGCGGCGATGCGGGAGGCGGCGCGCCTGCTGCGCCCGGGCGGCCGGCTGATCGTGACGGCGAGCGCGCTCGAGATTCTGCGCGGCGGCCACGCCGCCGAATGGCCGGAAGTGCGGCGCTACACGAAAGCCCGTTTGCGGCGCATCACCGAGGATGCCGGCCTGCAGGTGCAGCGCCTGACCTATCTGTTCGGGACGCTGTTCCCGATGATGCTGGCGGTGCGCATGGCCAGGCGCAGCGGCGAGTCGAACGGCGAAGACTGGGAGATGTCGATCCCCCCAGCGCCCGTCAACGGTGCGCTGACCTGGCTGCTGCGCGGCGAGGCCGCGATCACGCGGCACGTGCCGTTCATGCCGGCGGGGAGCTCGGTGCTGGTGGTGGCGGAAAAGCGCGGGTGAGCGTCTTTGAAACCACGAAGCTCACGAATCTTCGACAGCAGCGACCTCCTGGTCTTTCAAACCGCGAAGGTCACGAAGGTCACGAAAAAGGCTCGATTGATCCGCCAGTCGAGCAAGTAACGAGGCGGGGTTGGCGGAGTGGGCGGAGTGGGCGGGGTAGGCGGGGTAGGCGGAGTAGGCGGAGTAGGCGGAGTAGGGGGACTGGGGAGCTCACCTGCTAATTCGGCGCGTCGACCCTACTCGTTCCGACCAGACCCACGCAGCCCACGCTCCCTAGTCCGCCTGGCAGCCTCCGACAAACGTGAGCGCTTCCCGGATGAATGCCTACTCGCGCCCTACATGCGTGCTTACCCGACAAGGTCCGCCCTACGGCCCGACTCCTTCCCGCGCGCCCCACTCGGCCCACGCTGCCTACTCTGCCTACTCCGCCTATCAGAACCGCACCGTCCCGCCGAAGTACAAACCTTCGAATAGCAGATCGCCCTGGTCGCCGCTCCAGCGGTATTCGGTGTGCAGTCGGCGATAGCCGGCCTGCGCGGCCACCGACTTCGTGAAATTGAGCTGGCCGAAGACGTCGAAGTCGTAGAGCTTGCCGCGCTTGTCGTCGAAGTGCACGTCGAGACCCGAGAGCTCGCCCGTGATCGAGAAGTAGTTGCCAAGGTAGCCGCGCGCAATGCCGCCGATCGTCGGCAGCGGCACCTCCGCCACGGTCCTGCCGGAGGCGAGCGGCGAGACGAGCGACGCGGTGACGCGGTTGTAGCGCACCTCGGTGACGAGCCCGATGTAGCCATGGCTGAACGACAGCGCGTCCCACTCGTAGCCGAAGCGATACATCTCCCATTTGAATTCGTAGTTGACCGGTACGTTCACGTTGTAGGTCTGCCCGTTGAACACGATGCTGGTTTCCACGAGCTTGCCGTCTTCCGCATACCGCATCGGCACGTAGCTGAAACGGATTTTGTGCTTGCGGCCCGGGCGCAGCATCAGGCGCAGCTCCGTGAACCACTCATCGGGGATCGCCAGCGGCTCGTCGAACCGGACATCCTCGATGGTGAGGTCCTGGGTCGGCTTCCAGAAGTTCGCGCTGATTTCGACGTGCGTGGTCTCGGGAGCCACGACCTGCGCGAAGGCGGGTGCGCTCACGAACAGGCACAGAACGCATAGCGCAGATCTCACCAGCAGACGGACGGGGCGACGGTTTGGCAATGGACAGTCCTCAGGGGGAGGGCGTTAGGCGCCGCGCGATTCAACGCAAACAAAGATTGATTCTGATTCCGGGCACGCGATCCTGGGTGGCGCGCGATCTACTCAGTCGATGAGTGCGCGCCCTTTCGTTTCGATCACGAACGGGATCAGCAGAAGTCCCGCGAGCGGTATGAAACCGACGAAGAACAGCGTCTCCATTGCCGTGGTGAGCGCATTGGCGCCGCGCGCCGCGATGGCGCCCACCAGGAACGGGCCGATCGCGGCGATCAGCCGGCCGGTGTTGTAGGTGAAGCCGGGCCCGGTGCCGCGCAGCCGCGTCGGATAGAGCTCCGGCAGGTAATAGGTGAAGCTGCCGAACACGCCGAACACCGTCAGGCCGATGGGGAAATACATGTAGAGGCGCGTGTGCGGATCCAGATCGAGCCCGAACGCCGCCATCATCGCGATCGCCGATCCGAAGAAGTAGATCGCGTACATCGTCCGCCGGCCGAGCATCTTTGCCGCCGGGACGGTGAGGAGCGTGCCGATCAGGCCGCCGGCGTTGAACCAGTTGCTGGCGACCGTCTTCCACTGCTCGATGAGCGTGGCCGCTTCGGCGCGCGGCAGGCCGGCCGCCGCCTGCTGCGCCAGCCCGGTCGCGATCACCGGGATGAATGCGTTGCTGCTCCACCACGTAATCAGCGCCACCAGCGCCAGACCGAGCGCGATCAGCGTGGTGTGGCGGTAGGGCTCGGAGAAGAGTTCCCGGATCGTCGGCGGCGTCGTCGACTGCGCCACGCGCGTCCAGCGTTCCGGCTCCTTCACGAAGAGCCGCACGAGGAACGCGACCAGGGCAGGGAGCAGACCGAAGAGGAACACATAGCGCCACGCCACTTCCGGGGAGCCGCGGAAATAGACTCCCTGGATTTGAGACGTCACCGTCGACGCCAGCACGAGCCCGAGCGGCGCCGACGTATAGAGGAGCGCGCCGGCTTCGACGCGCCGTTTCTCGGGAACGACCTCCGCGACCATCGCAGCACCTGCGGCCCATTCGCCGCCGATGCCGAGCGCCGCGACCGCCCGGAACAGCATCAGCACCCAGATGGTCGGGGCGAACGCGCATGCCGCGGTTCCGACCGAATAGAGGGCCATGGTCAGCAGGAGGGTTCGCGTGCGGCCGATGCGATCGGCGACGCGGCCGAAGATGATTCCTCCGATGGCCCACCCGACGAGGAGGAGCGACGTGAGAATGCCGGTCCACCTCAGCGTGGCTGCGCCAGCAGCCGGGGTGCCGAGCGGGATTCCCAGCAGCGTGGGCACGGCGTTCGGCGCGATGTAGTTGAAAAGAAGGCTGTCGAAGATGTCGAACCCCCATCCCAACCACGCGGCGAACAGCACGGTCCACTGGTAGCCGTTCATGTCGAGGACGGTTACCCCGCGGCCGACGGCGGCGGCGGTCGCTGCGGCGGCGCCGTCGTGATCCACGCGATGCATATGGCGCGCATTTTATACTGCGAGGATGTCTCCCGCGCGGCGCCTGCTCACCTACGCACTGCGCTACCGGAGCGCCTTCCTCCTTGGCTTCCTCTGCATCGTCGCGGCGACAGCGATCGGGCTGGCGGGTCCGTGGGTGCTGAAGCTGGCGATTGACGACCTGGGCGCGGGCGTGACCGCCGGCAAAGTGCGCGGCTACGCTGCCGCACTCGTGGTGCTCGCTCTCGTCGGTGGCGTGTTCCGGTTCCTGATGCGCCGCATCATCGTCGGCGTCTCGCGCGACATCGAATACGACCTTCGGAACGACTTCTTTGCCGCGTTGACCCGCCTCGACCTCGCCTACTACCACCGCAACCGGACAGGCGACCTGATGTCGCGCGCCACGAACGATCTCAGCGCGGTGCGGATGATGGTCGGCCCCGCCGTCATGTACACGTCGAGCACGGTACTCGGCTTCATCCTGGCCGTCGGCTTGATGCTGTCGATCGATCTCAAGCTAACGCTGATCGCGCTGCTGCCGCTGCCGTTCGTCACGTTCGTCGTGCACTACTTCGGCAATGCGATCCACCGCAGGTTCGAAGCGATCCAGGAGCAGCTATCGACGATCAGCGCCGTGGCGCAGGAGGCGCTCTCCGGCGTGCGCGTGGTACGGGCGTACGGACGCGAGTCGTTCGAGCAGGAGCGGTTCCACCGCGCCAACGAGGAGTACGTGCGCCGGAATCGGTCGCTGATTTTCCTGCAGGGCGCGTACTTTCCCAGCATGGGCGCGCTGATGGGTGTGGCGGCGCTGCTCGTGCTGTGGCTCGGCAGCCGCGAGGTGGTCGCGGGACGGCTCACGGTCGGCGAGCTCGTCGCCCTCAACTCGTACCTGATGATGCTGTCCTGGCCGATGATCGCGTTCGGCTGGGTCACGAATCTGCTGCAGCGCGGCATGGCGTCATGGAAACGCTTCCTCGACGTGCTGGACGCCGAGCCGATCGTGAAAGACGTAGAGATCGGGCTCGCTCCATCCGGCCCCCGCGTTCCTTCCGGTTCGAACGCGGGAGCCGATTCTGGCGCGCGGCCAGATCGATCGATAAAGGGCGCGGTCGAGTTCCGCCACCTGACGTTCGGCTACGGCGACCGCATCGTCCTGCGCGACGTGTCGGCCGTCATACCGGCGGGCACCACGACGGCGATCATCGGCGCGACCGGCTCGGGGAAATCCACGCTGCTGAACCTGCTGCCGCGTCTGCACGAGCCCCCGCCGGGCACGGTGTTCGTCGACGGCGTCGACGTGCGCACCATCCCACTCGCCACCCTGCGCGGCGCCATCGGCTTCGTACCGCAGGAGCCGTTCCTGTTCAGCGCCACCATTGCGGAGAACGTCGCGTTCGGGATGCACGCGCCTGGGACGGAGCCGATGCCCGCGCGTGCCTTGCCCGCGCCCACTCGCGACCGCGTCGACGAGGTTGCCGCGCTCGCGCGGCTCGACAAGGACCTGCCGGATTTCCCCCAGGGATACGACACGACGATCGGCGAGCGCGGGCTGACGCTCTCCGGCGGACAGAAACAGCGCACGGCGCTGGCGCGCGCCCTCGCCGTCGACCCGCGGATTCTCATCCTCGACGACGCGCTGTCGGCCGTCGATACGTATACGGAAGACGAAATCCTGACCCGGCTTGCGACATTCACGACCGGCCGAACGACGCTGCTCGTGTCGCACCGCGTCTCGACCGTGCGGCACGCCGATCAGATTCTCGTGCTGGACGAAGGCGCGATCGTCGAGCGGGGCACGCACGACAGCCTGCTCGAGCACGGCGGACTGTACGCACGCCTCTATGCGCAGCAGCAGCTCGAGGAAGAGCTGGAGGTCTCGTGAGCGCGCACGAAGAGGACGTCCTCGGGAAAGCCTACGACGCCCGGCTGATGCGCCGCCTGCTTGGGTACCTGGCGCCGTATCGGCCCCAGGTCGTCCTGGCAATTACCGCCATCATCGGTCATTCGCTCCTCGAGCTGGCTCCGCCGTATCTGACCAAGGTCGTCATCGACGAATACATTCCGGCCGCCGACCTGTCTGGACTCGGGACCATCGCGTTGCTGTACGTGGCAACGCTGATCGGGTCCTTCGCGCTCGAGTTCCTCCAGACGTGGACGATGCAGATGACCGGGCAGCGCATCATGTTCGACCTGCGAATGCAGTTGTATGCGCATCTGCAGCGTCTCGATCTGCGCTTCTACGATCGCAATCCGGTCGGCCGGCTGATGACACGTGTGACGACCGACGTGGACGTGCTCAACGAGCTGTTCACGTCCGGAGTCGTCTCGGTGTTCGGCGACGTGTTCACGCTGCTGGGGATCATGGGCGTCCTCGTCTGGATGGACTGGCGGCTGGCGCTCGTAGCGTTTTCAGTGCTGCCGATTATCGCGCTCATCACGCAATGGTTCCGTCGCAACGTGCGCGACTCGTACCGCCGCGTGCGGACCTGGATCGCGCGCATCAACGCCTTCCTGCAGGAGCGAATCACCGGGATGTCGACGGTGCAGCTGTTCAGGCGCGAAGCGGTTGATTTCGCGGCGTTCGACCGGATCGATCGCGAGCATCGCGACGCGAACGTCGACTCGATCGTCTATTACGCGCTGTTCTACCCGGGCATCGAACTGGTGGGCGCGGTGGCCGCCGGTCTGATCATCTGGATTGGCGGCGGTTGGGTGATCGAGAACGCGATCACGCTCGGCGCGCTGGTTGCGTTCCTGCAGTATTCGCAGCGGTTCTTCCGGCCAATCAGCGACATGTCGGAGAAGTTCAACATCCTGCAGGGTGCGATGGCCTCGTCCGAGCGGATCTTCGCGCTGCTCGACACACCCGTGGAGATCACTGACAGGGGGCAGGACTTAGAGCGGAAGGCTGACGAGCCAGCAGGGACGATCCAGGACGAAGGTCACCGATCCATCGGAGGAATCATTCGCTTCGAGCACGTCACGTTCGCCTATGTGCCCGGCGAGCCGGTGCTCCGGGACGTGTCGTTCGAAGTGCACCCCGGGCAGCGCATCGGGATCGTCGGCGCGACCGGATCCGGCAAGACAACGATGATCAACCTGCTGCTGCGCTTCTACGATGTGCAGGAAGGGCGCATCACGATCGACGGTATCGACATCCGCGACATGAGCCTGGAGGAGCTGCGGCGGCGCTTCGCACTGGTGCTGCAGGATGTGCACCTGTTCTCAGGGACGATCGCCGCGAACATCGATCTCGGCAATGCGGCGATCGACCGCGAGGCCGTCGCGAGCGCCGCTGCGGCCGTCCATGCGGCCGCGTTCATCGATCGGCTGCCGCAGGGGCTCGATACTCCCGTCGCGGAGCGCGGCGCGACGTTGTCGGTAGGGCAGAAGCAGCTGCTGGCGTTTGCGCGGGCGCTCGCCTTCGACGCGCCGGTCCTGATTCTCGACGAAGCCACGTCGAGCATCGACACCGAGACCGAGCTGCTGATTCGCGACGCCCTCGAACGGGTGATGCGCGGCCGGACGACCATCGCGATTGCGCACAGGCTGTCGACGATTCAGGACATGGATCGCATCCTGGTGCTGCACAAGGGCCGACTGCGCGAGTCGGGGACGCACCAGGAATTGCTGGCGCTTCGTGGCATCTATCACCGCCTCTATCAACTGCAGTTCTCACAACGCGTGGCGTGAAAGCGCGGCGGCCCATCCGTGTCGACGGGCATCGTGCTTGCACCTCGCCCGAGATCGGTTGGCGACATCAACCGACGTCCTGCCCCGTCGAGGAGCGGGCTTAGCCGCCTGAACGGTCGTGACAGAACCTGACACACTCGAGGCTGTAAGGCGCGCCGCGATCTGGTTCGACGGCGCCGCCAGTCTCGCTCCGCTCGTTGAACTGGCGGCGCAGGCCGAGGTGGTGCTCATCGGCGAAGCCTCGCATGGGACGGACGAGTTCTATCGCATTCGCGCCGATCTCACCTGCGCCCTCATTCAACATCACGGGTTTCGCATTGTGGCCGTCGAGGCGGACTGGCCGGATTCGTATCGGGTGAACCGGTGGGTGCGGCACGAATCTGATGATGCAGACGTCATCGCTGCGCTCGGCGACTTCATCAGGTTCCCGCGCTGGATGTGGCGAAACACCGCCGTCGTCGATTTCCTGAAGTGGTTGCGTGCTTTCAACGCGGGCCTTCAACCCGAGCAGCGCGGGGGATTCTACGGTCTCGATCTCTACAGCCTGCACTCGTCCATGGAGGCGGTGCTGCGCTACCTCGCGAGAGTGGATCCGGAAGGTGCCCGACGCGCCCGGCAGCGCTACGCCTGCTTCGAGGAGTTCGTCGAGGATGCGCAGGGATACGGCTATGCGGCCACTCTAGGCCTCTCGCGGTCGTGCGAGGACGATGCGGTTCGGCAGCTCGTCGACCTGCGCCGGCGCGCATTCGAGTATGCGAATCGTGACGGCCGCGTCGCGCAGGAGGAGTATTTTTCAGCCGAGCAGAACGCGCGCCTGGTCCGGAATGCCGAACAGTACTACCGGTCGATGTTCGGGAGCCGTGCGGAGTCGTGGAACCTGCGCGACTCGCACATGGTCGAGACGCTGAACGCGCTCATCGACCGCAGCCGTCGGCGTGGCGAGCCGGCGAAGGCGATCGTCTGGGCGCACAACTCGCACCTGGGCGACGCGCGCGCGACGCAGATGAGCAGCTATGGCGAGCTGAACGTTGGCCAGCTCGTACGCGAGCAGCACGGCGAGTCTTCATTCCTCATCGGCTTCACGACGCACGACGGCGCCGTCACCGCCGCGCGCGATTGGGACGATCCGGCCGAGCGGCGCCAGGTGCGGCCGTCGCTGGCGGGCAGCTACGAGCGCTTGTTTCACGACTCGGGGCTGGATCGCTTCTTCCTCGATCTGCGCGGACCGGTGCGCGAGGCGTTGATGCCGTCGCGGCTCGAGCGTGCGATCGGCGTCGTCTACAAGCCCGAAACCGAACGGGCCAGCCATTATTTCCGGTCAACGCTGCCGGAGCAGTTCGATGCGGTCATTCACATCGATCGGACGACAGCACTTACGCCGCTCGAGCCGTGGGCCGAATCAGAGATCGACCTGCCGGAGACCTGGCCGACCGGAGTGTGACGTGACTGCGCACCATTCGATCGACGACGCGGTCCAGATTCCTGAGGGCGGCGTGCTGCTCGATGCGGACCTCGTCGTCCCGGCGGACGCAACCGGACTCGTGATCTTCGCGCATGGCAGCGGCAGCAGCCGCTTCAGCCGACGTAACCGTGACGTTGCGGGCGATCTGCAGCGCGCCGGATTTGCCACGCTGCTCCTCGATCTCCTGACGCGCGACGAAGAACGTGTCGACGTTCGTACCGCCGAGTACCGGTTCGACATCCCGCGGCTCGGACGGCGCGTGGTTGCCGCAGCCGACTGGGCAACGTCCGACGCGAGGACCTCCAGCCGGCCGATCGGCTATTTCGGCGCCAGCACGGGCGCCGCTGCGGCTCTGATCGCCGCTGCGGAACGACCGGAGATCTCCCGGGCAGTCGTTTCGCGCGGAGGCCGTCCCGACCTCGCGGGCGCCGCGCTGCGCCATGTGCAGGCGCCGACGCTCCTGATTGTCGGCGGCGACGACGAGCCGGTAATCGGCATGAACGAGGAAGCGCGCAGCCAGATGACCGCGCAGGTCAGGCTCGAGATCGTGCCTGGCGCCACGCACCTTTTCGAGGAGCCGGGGACGCTTGAACGCGTGTCGGAGCTCGCCATTGGGTGGTTCAGGACCACCCTTCCGGGTGCCGCTACCGAATCGACGCGCGCGAACTCCCGGTTATCACGATGACCGCGAGCAGCACGCAGCCATTTGCGGACCGGTTGGACGCAGGCCGCGTGCTCGCGAACGAGTTGCATCGCTACGCCAATCGCCAGGATGTCGTCGTGCTCGGTTTACCGCGCGGCGGCGTGCCGGTTGCCCGCGAGGTGGCACGTGCGCTTGGAGCGCCGCTCGACGTCTTTCTGGTGCGCAAGCTCGGGACGCCGGGTCATCGCGAGCTCGCCATGGGCGCGATTGCCTCGGGAGGCGTGCGCGTGCTGAACGATGACGTCATCCGCTGGTACGGGCTCACGCGCGAGGTCGTCGACGAGGTCTCGGCGGAAGAGCAGCGCGAGCTCGAACGGCGCGAGCGGATCTATCGCGGCGATCGTCCACCACCCGCCGTGTCCGGTCGCGTGGTTATTCTGGTCGATGATGGCCTCGCCACCGGCTCGACGATGAAAGCGGCTGTCGATGCCGTGCGCCTGCTCCATCCGGCGCGGGTGGTCGTTGCAATCCCCGTCGGTGCGGCGGAAACCTGTCGCGAGCTGGCGCTCCGTGCTGACGATGTCGTTTGCGCGCGCACCCCCGACCCGTTTTCAGCGGTGGGGCTCTGGTACGAAGACTTCTCGCAAACGACGGATGAGGAAGTTCAGCGCGCCCTGAATCACGCGCCTGATTAGAGCTTTTTCGAATCCGCTGACGCGGACCTCACAAGGTCCGCGCTACCCATGCCAACCTGCCGCAGGCGGACCTTGTCAGCCCTGGGCGAACCGCTGACGTAGGGCGGACCGTGTCAGGTCGCCAGGCGAGCGTCACAAGGCTCGCCCTACATGTCGCGAATCAACTGCGGACCTTGTCAGGTCCGCTTGGGGACAGTCCTCACATGGCTCGCGCTACGTATTCGAAATGCGCAGGGCGGCACCGCCGTTGCTACCACTTCCCTATGAATGGGTTTGGAACCTGAACACAAGGAGGAGTGATGCTTCGAGTGATTCCTGTCGCGGCCCTGGCCGCGGCCATTGGCGCGGTGGGCTGCGGTGCGACCACCAGTACCGGTACCACCGCCGGCTCACCGGTGTATGTCCCACCCCGCACGAGCGACACGTCGACCGTGGCGTCCTCCACCGAACCGGTCCAGGTGGATGCAGCCGCGCGCGGCGTCATCCCCGCAGGACAGGAGTTCGACGTTCGTTTGCAGACGCCACTGAGCTCCGAGACCGCGAAAGTCGAGCAGCGGTTCGAGTCCACCACCGTGGCGGATCTGCGCGACGGCAACCGCGTGCTTGTGCCGGTGGGCGCCGTGATGCGCGGTGTGGTGTCGGCCGTTGACCCCGCAGGGCGCGGACTCGATCGCAAGGGCAGCCTGACCCTCAGCTTCGATCAGCTGACGGTGCGCGGCCGCACGTATGACATCCGCGGCATGGCGACCCAAGTGTTCGAGAGCCGCGGCGTACGCGATGAGGCCGGAACGGCCGGTGTCGGCGCTGGCGTCGGCGGCGTGATCGGCGGCGTGATCGGTGGGCTGAAAGGTGCGGTGCTCGGCGCGCTCATCGGCGCCGGCGGCGCGATCGTGGCCACCGAAGGCAAGGATATCGAGCTGCCCGCGGGAACGATCGTCCGCGTGCGCCTCGACTCTCCCGTGAACCTGCGCTGACGCGGACCTGACAAGGTCCGCGCTACTGCGCTGCAGGTTCCGTTGGTGACTGGACGGGCGGCGATGGCGGCGCGCCTTCGGCTTCGTCGCCGCCCTCGCCCTGCCGCGATGCGGGCGGGATCGCGTTGGCAGGCGGCGCAATCGCCGCCTGCCGCGGCGGCCGCCGGAACAGCCGATCGATGAGGCGTGGTGTGCTGGCGCTCGGGTTCCACCCGAGGCGCAGCACCTCGACCTGCACGCTCTTCCTGCCGAACTTGAGCGCTTCCTTGCAGCTCCAGATGTAGAGATCCAGCTCGCGCCCCTGTACCTCCGGGCCGGTGTCCATGACGGTGTAGACACCGTTATATCGAGCGCTGTCGGTTGTGACGGTGACGACGCTGCCGACGGGGAGGAGTGACTTATCGGCGGCGGCGATCCCCGTTCGCACCTCGACGCCCGACGCGGTCGTGCTTCCCTTGCAGTACGCCGTCGCGGTGAACTGCACACGCGCGCCGGGCACCGGCTGGGTCGGGTCGACGGGCTTCGCGCTCCACGGCCACACCGAGTCGATGGTGGTCGCCTCGTAGAGCGACACGAATCCGACAACGGCCACGAGGGTCGCCAGGAGCGAACGCCAGGTCGATCGCGAGATCGTTCGTCTCATGCGTCGTGGTGCTCCTCTCTCGGCTGAGGCTCGACCTGCGAGATCGAGCTACAAGCCGCGAGCCACGCACCATGTGGCTCCCGCTTCAGGCGGACGGCCTGAAGTGTTCGTACCCCGTCGGTAAGGGCCGCGTGGTGCCGTCCGCTGCTTTGAGCAGCACATCGCGTCCCTTGGTGACGATGCCGATACGCGTCATCGGCAGATTGCCCGATGCGCGCTGCACATGCCGCAGACGTCCGCGTTGCTTCGGCCGGACGGTAAAGAGCAGCTCGTAATCGTCGCCGCCGCAGATCGCTGCGTCGACAGGATCGGCGGTGTGCGCCGTGAACCAGGCAGCAGCCTCTGCTGACACCGGCACCGCGCGTTCGTCGATCGTGATGCCCACGCCGGACGCGTCGGCCAGCAGCCGCACGCCGTCCGCGAGGCCGTCACTCAGGTCGATACACGCGCTGGCGGCGCGATTCGCGCCGAGCAGCCATCCGGCCCTCACGCGCGGCTCGGGCCGCAGGAATCTCCGGGCGCAACAACCATTCGCGTCGCCTCCGGCTTTGAGGATCTGCAGTCCCGCAGCGGCGTCGCCGATCCGGCCGGTGACGTAGACCTCGTCGCCGGCGTGCGCTCCGGCGCGCCGCAGGATCCGGCGCTGCCGGACGCTGCCCACCGCGGTGACGTCGATCATCATCGGTCCCGGCGAGCGCGTGATGTTGCCGCCGGCGATCGTCACCTGGTGCGCGGCTGCGAGTGCCAGCATCCCGTCGAGCAGTGCATCGAGATCATCGATCGGCAACGCGTCGGGCAACGCCAGCGACAGCAGCGCGAGCCGCGGCCGCGAGCCCATCGCGGCAAGGTCGCTCAGGTTCACCGCCATCGCGCGATACCCGATCGCGTCGGGCGGGACGAACCGGCGATCGAAGTGCACGCCTTCAATCAGCGCGTCAGTGGTCAGCACGTCGAGCGTGCCGCGCTCCGGCACGACCACCGCCGCATCGTCGCCCGGCCCGACGACGACCCAGGGGGGCATGGCGAGCCGGCTGGTGATGCGCGCGATCAGCGCGTGCTCGCCGAGAGAGGAAACTGTGGGTGGAAGCAAGAGAGCCCCGCTTTGCCGTGTGGGGAGGTCGTATGAACCTGCGTTAGCAGGTGGAGCCGCTGTTAGCGATCGCGATTCAGGCTTCCTCGGAACAGAGGCATGCACAACACGCGACCTCGCAGCTCGCTTGGGTGTTACATCGGCTCAGACGATCCTCCGAAAAACCATCACGAGCAAAGCAGGAGCTTCAGCATCTTAGCGTGCCCCCGGGGGGTGGTCAAGGCGCGTTAACTGCCTTTTGATCAGTGGCTTGCGCAAGAATGCCATCAACCAGCTGCTCGAGACGCAGGGCGCGTTCGTTGAGCTCGCCGGTGCCGATTGACTGCTGGTCGCGGGCGCGGAAGTATTCGTCGGCGATGTTGAGGGCGACGAGCACGGCGAGTCCCATGCCGTCGCTGGTCGGCGCGACGTCGGTCGCGGAGCGCATCTTCTGATCGACGTATGCGGCGAGTTCGGCGATGTAGCGCTCTTCGAGCTCGCTGCGGATGCGGTAGCGCTGCCCGGCGATCTCGACGCTGACCACTCTGCTCACGGCTGCCCCAGTCCCGAAGCGCGGCATTCTTCGCCGACACGGGCCCACCGAGACACCGAGACACCGAGAGTTCTTTCGGGTGGTTGCATCACCGCGATCCCGCTCCACTGTCGCCCTGCAGCATGGCTCGTTGAGACTCGAAACATTCCCAAGTGTCGAGAAACGCCAGGTAGTGAAAAAGACATTTCAAGTCTCGGTGTCTCTGTGTCTCGGTGTGCCCGTCTCAGTAACCGACGTCGCGAGACTAAATCGTGTCGAGCTGCGACAGCATCTCCGCGACGCGCTCGCGGATCACGTTGCGCTCGTCGCGCAGGGCGGCGAGCTCGACGTTGGTCTCTTCGGCGTCGGCGAGACGCGCGCGAAGGGTATCGATCTCCTGTGAGAGCCGCGCGCGCTCGTCGGCTGCGCGCGCCTGGTCCTCGCGGAGCCGCGCGACCATGTTGACGAGCAGCTTGATCTTCTCCTCGAGCCGATCGATCGGTTCGAGATCAACGGTGCGTGCCACGGCCTGCTTTGTTGCCATCCAGTCCTCGTTCAGTGTGAGTGCGGGCTGATGGTAACACGCTCTTTCGAACGTGCGAAGGTGTCTGAGGTGCGAGGGTGCGAAGCTCCGAGGGTGCGGAGGTGTCGCAACGACATTGGGTCCTGTTTGCGGACCCGGCAGGTGCTGTCGTTAACGCTGCGTCGCGTCGTGTTCGCGCACGAGCGCCGCGACGATCGCGGCCATTGCCTCGTTCACCTCAGTGTCGGTCAGCGTTCTGTCAGGTGACCGGAAGGTGAGGCGCAGCGACAGCGAGACCTTTCCCTCTGGAACGCCTTTGCCCTGATAGCGATCGAATTCGCTGGCGCGTACCAGCGTTGGTGGCGCCGCGTCACGCACCGTCCCGCGGACGCGGGCTGCGGGGACGGTCTCGTCGATCAGGATTGAGATATCGCGCGTGACGGACGGGAAGCGGGGAAGCGCTTCGACGCGCGCGTCGCCGGCACGCGCCAGGCGCTCCATCGAGTCGAGATCCAGCTCGAGCACGTAGACGGGGTCGTGTGTGGGCAACCCGTGATGTTCCGCAATCTCCGGTGAGAGCTGACCGATGACGCCCACTGGCTGGCCGTCCGCGCGCACGGTGGCGCGCCGGCCTGCCACAAGCCAGGGCGTGGAATCCGGATCGGCGTCGACTCCGATACCCATGAGCTCGCCTACTCGGCTCGCGACACCCTTGATATCGAAGAAATCGACCGCTCGGGCGGCACCGCTCCAATGGGCCGCCGTGCCCGCTCCGGTCCACGCGCACGCGAGCGCGCGCCGCTCGCCCGCGCTCTTCGTGAAACGCGCGCCGACCTCGAACAGGCGCACATCCTGCTGCTCGCGGCGGCGGTTGTGCGACACCGCATCGAGGATGCCGGGCAGCGCCGACGGCCTCAGCACGGCGAATGTCTCCGCGAGCGGGTTCGCGATCGGGACGAGGTCTCCCGCCGGTGCAAACGGCGCGGCGGCTGCTTCGCTGATGAACCCGAACGTCACCGCCTCCGAGAACCCGTGCGCCGCCATCATCGCCCGCAGCTGGCGCGAACGCACGATGCGCGGATCGGATGGCGGAGCAGGCGCCGTCAGCGGCGGGAACGCAGCGGGGATGTTGTCGAAGCCCCAGTGCCGCGCCACTTCCTCGATCAGGTCGATTTCGCGGCGCACGTCGACGCGCCGCGTCGGCACAGCCACGCGCCAGCCACTCTCGATGCGCATCAGCCCAAAGCCGAGGGTCGCAAGAATCCGCTCCACCTGATCGTCGGGAATCGCGGCGCCGAGCAGGCCGGCGATGTGCTCGCGTCGCAGATCGATCGACGAGGGCTCGATTCCGAACGGCACGCGCACGCGATCGATCACAGCGCCGCGGCGGCGGCCGGCGCCCGTGCTCTCGAGCAGCTCGAGGGCGCGGAGCATCGCCCGACGCGGCTGGTGTGGATCGGCCCCGCGTTCGAAGCGCATGCTCGCTTCGGTTTTGAGCCCCAGTTTGCGACTGCTGCGGCGCACCGAGAGCGGGTCGAAGTACGCGCTCTCGAACACGATCTCGGATGTGCGTGCCGAGACTTCGCTCTCCGCGCCGCCCATCACGCCCGCTACCGCCACCGCCTCGCGCGCGTCCGCGATGACGAGCATGTCCGGCGTCAGCTCGCGCGTCTGTCCGTCGAGCGTCTTCAACTTCTCGCCGGGCCTGGCGTTGCGCACCCGGATCTGCGCATCGCGCAGCGTTGCGCGATCGAACGCGTGCATCGGCTGCCCGAGCTCGAGCAGCACGTAGTTGGTGATGTCGACGATGTTGCTGATCGGCCTGATGCCGCAGACCGTCAGCCGCTGCTGCATCCAGGCGGGCGACGGAGCAATCGTCACATCGGCTACCGCGCCAACGTACCGCGGGCAGAGCTCCGGGTTGTCGAGGACGATGTCGATGTCAGAGGTCGCGCGATCGGCTGCACCGACGCCTGCGCGATCGTCTTCGGCGCCCGGTTCCCTCAGCGCAACGCCATACGCGGTGGCGACTTCCCGGGCGATACCGACGATCGACATCGTGTCGGGGCGGTTCGCGAACGTCTCGAAATCCAGCACCGCGTCGCCGTCGCTGCCCACCGGCTCGATGCTCTCGACCGCCAGCCCGCGGACCGACATCGTCCTGGCGACGTCATCGGCGGTGCCAGGCACGTCGACGAACTCGCGAAGCCAGGACAGGAGGACCTTCATACGGTGCGAGGGTGCGAGGGTGCCGGGGTGCGAGGGTCCGACGGTTCGACGGCGTGTCCGCCGAAGCGCGGCGCGCGACGGCGCATACGAGCGCTTGTCGGACGACGCGCGGGCCGCGAACCCGGATGCGTTGGCCTATGCTCCGACGTGTCCGGCGCGAAGGCGGATGCGACGACGCGGCAGCGCGGGCTCATAACGGGAACTGCTCGAGAAAGCGGAGATCGTTCTCGTAGAACAGGCGGATATCGTCGACGCCGTACTTCAGCATCGCGACCCGCTCGAGACCCATGCCGAACGCGAAGCCGGTAATTCGGGCGGCGTCATAGCCGACGGCTTCGAACACGGCGGGATGCACCATGCCGCTGCCGAGAATCTCGAGCCAGCCGGTGTGCTTGCAGGTGGGGCAGCCACTGCCGCCGCAACTCTGACAGCTGACATCCACCTCCGCGCTTGGTTCGGTATACGGAAAGAAGCTCGGGCGCAGGCGGATCTGCACGTTGCCGAACAGCTCGCGCATCATCGCGAGCAGCGTGCCTTTGAGGTTCGCCATCGTGATGCCTTCGCCGACGACCAGGCCCTCGAACTGCTGGAACATCGGCGTGTGGCTCAGATCCAGGTTGTCGCGCCGGTAGACGCGCCCGGGAACGATGATGCGCAGCGGCGGCGGCGTGCTCTTCATGTAGCGGATCTGCATCGCCGAGGTGTGCGTGCGCAGCAGCGTGGCCGCGCGCACCTGCGCCTCGGGCACGATCGGCTCGCCGTTCCATGATCGATGGGCGCCCCACGTCCCGCCCGCGATCGGCACGCCGAGGTACAGCGTGTCCTGCATGTCGCGCGCAGGATGATCGGGCGGCATGTTGAGCGCCTCGAAGTTGTGGAAGTCGTCCTCGACTTCCGGCCCTTCGAGGATCTCGTAGCCCATGCGCGTGAAGATGTCCTCGACCTGCTGGCGAACGCGCATCAGCGGGTGCACGTGGCCGATCGGCAGCGTCCGCGCCGGCAGCGTGACATCGACGGATCCGGCCGGGGCCCGCGCGGCTGCCAGCGAGGTGCGGCGGGCGGCCAGCCCGTCTTCGATCTCGGTCTTGAGCGTGTTGACGCGCGCGCCGAACTCGCGCCGCTGCTCGGCGGGAAGTGCACCGAGCGTCTTCATCAGGGCCGTGACCGCGCCCGATTTACGCCCCAGGAACTCGTCCTGCAGCGTCTTCAAGGCCGCGTCGGTGCGTGCGGCGTCGAGCCGCGCGAGGAACTGCGCGCGAAGATCGTCGAGGCTCTGGCTCGCGGTATCAGACATGGGGCAGGCACAAGGCTGAAAGGGCCTTGTGCCTTGCAGACGCTTACGCGGCGGCTGACGGGAGCGCCGCTTTCGCTTGAGCGGCGATACTGGCGAACGCGGCCGGCTGCGTCGCCGCCATGTCCGCGAGCATCTTGCGATCGAGCGTGTTACCGGCGGCCTTGAGCCCGCGCATCAGCTGCGAATAGGTGATGCCGTTCTCGCGCGCGGCGGCGTTGATGCGGACGACCCAGAGGCGGCGGAACTCGCGCTTCTTGTTCTTGCGTCCGACGTAGGCGTATTTCGCCGCGGTATCGACCGACTCTTTCGCCTGGCGATAGAGCTTGCTCTTGGTCTGATAGAAGCCTTTGGCTCTGGCGAGCAGCTTCTTGCGCTTGGCGCGGCGGACGGTTCCTCGTTTGACTCTCGGCATGGCGACCTCTCAGGCGCGGTGCTGATGACCACCGCCTGCGGCTATTGGGTGCACCTCACAACGAGGTGACTTGATAAAGACCCAGCGACCTATTGGTGACTCGCCGCCTTCGGCGGCTCGCCGTAATGCAGAATGCAAAATTCAGAATGCAGATTGAACGCTAACTCGTAGCGTCATTCTGCATCGATGCGTCGGTGACCTCGTGTACCGAACGCTGCTCATGCATGTCTGCTGAATGCAGCTGGAATCGCAGCTCCGAGTGGCGAAGCCGGCGCGTCTGCATTCTGCATTATGCATTCTGAATTACAGACTACTTATACGGCAGCATCCTCTCCAGCTTCGGCGCGTCGGCGTCGGACACGACGGTGGTGCCGCGCATGTGGCGCTTCAGCTTCGTCGTCTTGCTGGTCAGGATGTGGCGCTTGAATGCGGCGGCGCGCACGATCTTTCCGGTTCCCGTCTTCTTGAAGCGCTTGGCGGCGCCCCGGTGTGTCTTCAGTTTCGGCATCGCTCTCTCTATCGCTGGTAATGCAGAATGCAAAATGCAGATTGTTCACGATTGGAACGATCTGCCCGGCATTCGCCGCGCTCGCCACTCGGCGTGCGACGTCACGCTCTTCACATCAACGCGTCGAGCAAAACTCAGTGCATTGTGCATTCTGCATTCTGCATTACGCGTATCGGCTCATTCGTCCTTCGTCACCGGTTCCGGCTCCGCTGCCGGCGCGGCGGCGGCGACCGGTTCCTGTGGCCGCGGCGCCTTCGGGGCGTTCTTGCGCCCGGCGCGCTGGCTCAGGATGACGTGCATCTGGTTGCCTTCCTGGCGCGGCATCGTTTCCGCGATCGCCTGCTCGCCGAGATCGGCAATCAGCCGCTCCAGAATGCGGCGCCCGATCTCCGGGTGCGCCATCTCTCGGCCACGGAAGAAGATCGTCGCCTTGACCTTGTCGCCTTCGGCGAGGAAGCGCTCGATGTGCTTCTTCTTGAAGTCGTAGTCGTGCTCGTCCACCTTCGGGCGGAACTTGATCTCCTTGACCTCGATCACCCGCTGGTGTTTCTTCGCTTCACGCGTCCGCTTCTGTTCCTGGTACTGGTACTTGCCGAAATCCATGATCCGGCAGACCGGTGGCACCGCCGTCGGCGAGATCTCGACGAGGTCGAGCCCCTTCTGGCGTGCGATCGCCAGCGCCTGCGGCGGCGGCATGATGCCGAGCTGTTGACCAGTCTCGTCAATCACGCGGATTTCCCGAACACGGATACGCTCGTTGGTGCGAACGCGGTCGTCACGACGGGGCGAACGATCGAAAGCGATAAGTCCCTCCGCAGTTATAAATGCACTACACGGGCCGGCGAACGCCGAACCTTCTGCGGGCCGGCTGATGCCAGCCCGTCCTGAGCAGCCTTACGCACTGGCCGCGCTCGCGGCCGGCGCTTCCTCGATGGCCTTGCGCCGGATTTCGTCCAGCGCGTCGGCCACAAACGCGTCGACCGGCCGCGTACCCAGGTCGCCGCCGAAGCGGCTGCGCACCGCGACCAGCCCGTCGGCGGCTTCCTTGTCGCCGATGACCAGCATGTACGGCACCTTCTGGAGCTGGGCTTCCCGGATCTTATAGCCAATCTTCTCCACGCGCCCATCGACCTCGACACGCAGGCCGGCGATCTCGAGTTTTGCCCGCACCTGCTCGGCGTAGGGCAGATGCCTGTCGGCGAGGGGGAGGACGGCCACCTGGACCGGCGCCAGCCACAGCGGCCACGCCCCGGCATAGTGCTCGATGAGCAGCGCCAGGAAGCGCTCGAAACTGCCGAAAATCGCGCGGTGGATGACCACCGGTCGATGCTCGGCGTTGTCGGCCCCGACGTACTTCAGGTCGAACCGCTGCGGCAGCTGGTAATCGAGCTGGATCGTCGCGCACTGCCATTTCCGCCCGATTGCGTCGGTGACGTCGAAATCAATCTTCGGCCCGTAGAACGCGCCGTCCCCGGCGTTGATCGTGTACGCCTGGCCGGCGTTCTCGAGCGCCGTGCGCAACGACGCCTCCGCGTGATCCCACGTGGCGACCTCGCCGAGAAATTCCTCGGGACGCGTCGACAGCTTCACCGTGAACGTCAGGCCGAAATCGGCGTACACCCGCTGCACCAGCCGCAGGAGCTTTTCGACCTCTTCGGCGATCTGCGACTCCATGACGAAGCAGTGCGCATCATCCTGGCTGAACTGGCGGACGCGCGTCAGCCCCGAGAGGACGCCGGACGGCTCGTTGCGGTGGAGCGGCGTCTGCTCGTGGAGACGGATCGGCAGGTCGCGATAGCTGCGCACCTCGCTGCCGAACACGAGCATGTGCCCAGGGCAGTTCATCGCCTTGAGCGCCATGTCCTCGCCTTCGTCTGCACCCTGCACCTGGAACATGTTCTGACGGTAGTGCTGCCAGTGGCCGGACGTCTCCCACAACGCCTTGTTGAACACGAGCGGCGTTTTCACCTCGACGTACCCGGCGGGGAAGAGCACACCGCGCATGTAGTCGGCGAGCGTGTTGTAGAGGCGCGTCCCCTTCGAGAGCCAGAACGTGGCGCCCGGCGCCCAGGCATGGTGCAGGAACAGCCTCTGTTCGCGGCCGATCTTCCGGTGGTCGCGCTTCTTTGCTTCCTCGAGACGGCGCAGGTGCTCCTTGAGGTCTTTCTCCGAGAGGAACGCCGTGCCATAGACGCGCTGCATCGGCTGGTTGCGCGCGTCGCCCTTCCAGTAGGCGTTCGACGTGCTCAGGATCTTGAAGGCCTTCAGCTTCCCGGTGGACGGCACGTGCGGACCGGTACAGAAGTCGACGAACGTGTCGCGATCCTTGATCGTGTAGCAGGAAACCTCGCGCTGTCCCGCCGTCTTCTCCTCGATCAGCTGCACCTTGAGCGGTTCGCCGCGCTCGCCGAAGAACTGGATCGCTTCGTCGCGCGGCCACATCTGCCGCTCATACGGCAGATCCTGATCGGCGAGGTCGCGCATCTTCTTCTCGATCGCCTCGATGTCCTCCGGGACGAACGGACGCGGCACGACGAAGTCGTAGAAGAACCCTTCGTCGGTCGCGGGACCGATGCCGCACTGCACGCCGGGGAACAGGTTCGTCACCGCGGCGGCGAGCAGGTGCGCCGAACTGTGGCGATACAGATCGAGCGCTTCCGGGCTCCGGTCCGTCACGATCCGCACCTTCGCGTCGTGCGTCAGCGGGTACGTGAGATCCACCATGCGGTCGTCGACGAACGCGGCGAGCGCCGCCTTCGCGAGGCCAGGCGAGATCGCCGCGGCGACGTCACGGACCGGTGTCCCTGGCGCGACGCTCCGGCTGGAGCCGTCGGGCAACGTGACGGAGATCATCGGAAAGTGGAAAAAGTGGGAAAGTGGAAAAGTGGAAACGTCAGTTCAACGTGTACAGAGCGCAGCCTGCGGGCAGACGCGCCCGGCAAGTACCACTTCTTCCACTGTTCCACTGCTTCCACTTGTCTACTTGTGATTGGTAGGCGCGGGTGGACTCGAACCACTGACCTCCTCCGTGTCAGGGAGGCGCTCTAACCAACTGAGCTACGCGCCTGTGTGTCGCGAATTCAGGCGAAATACAGAACGGTCAGTATACCAAAGGTGAGCGGGCGGGAACGGGGAGTCGCACCTGGTGCTGGGACCAGGTGCGATCACGGGCGGAATCAGGCCGCCTTGGTGCGAATGAGGTCGAGCGCCTTCTGCAGCGTGTCGTCGGTGGACGGCGGCTCGGTGCCGAAATCGACATCCGGCTGTTCGACTTCGACGTCCGGCGTCAGCCCCTTCTCGTGGATCGCCGTCGCGTCGGGGCCGAGATAGCGCATGAACGAGAGCAGGAGGCCGCTGTTGTCCGGCAGCTTCACGAGCTTCTGCCGCGCGGCGCGGCCGAGCGTGCGTTCGCCCACGAGGTCAGCGCGCTTGTTCCCGTCGAGTGCCGCCGCGAACACTTCGGCGGCACCGGAGGTGCCGTTGCTCACCAGGATCACCACTGGTGCGGTGACCGCGCCGTCGCCGGCCTGAGCCGTCACGGTTTCACGCGCCGCACCCTTCGCCTCGTGGACGGAGAGCGTGCCGCTCTTCACGAACAGTCGCGCCGCCTGCGTCCCGGCATCGAGGTCGCCGCGCGCGGTGCCACGGATGTCAACAACGTAGCGCGTCGCTCCGGTCTTCGCGAGCGAGTCGATCGCGAGCTTGAGTTGCGCCGGCGTCTGGGCGTTGAACTCGAGCGGATGCAGGTAGCCGGTCGTGCCGTCCGCCATGCGCGACACGACGCCGGGTCCGGTGATGCGTTCACGAACCAGCTCGATGGTGTGCGGATCGGCGGCATTGCCGCGGAACACGAGCAACGTCACCTTGCTTCCCGGTGCGCCCCTCAGCAAGCGATTACCTTCAAACACCGACATGCCGCGTGTGGCGCGCCCGTCGATGCCGCGAACGAAGTCGCCGGTGGTCAGCCCCGCTTTCGCGGCCGGTGTCCCCGGCCGTGCCGACACAACCCTGAGGTAATACTGCCGGGTGATCTCGAGGCCAACCTCACCTTCCGCGGGTGCGCTGTTGGCTTCGTACGCCTTGACGAGATCGGGTGAGAGATACGAGCTGTCCGCGTCGAGCGAATCGGAGAGGCCGTTGAGTGCGCCGTGCATCGCCTTGCTGACGTCAACATCCTCGACGTAGTTGTTGAGGACCAGCGAGACCACATCCTCAAAGACGCGCAGGTGCTGGTAAGTGTCATCCTTCGCCATCGCCTGGCCGAGATAGCCGCCGATGACGGCAAAGGCGATGAGCGGCGTCGAGATGGCGAGGACCCAGAGACGCGTGCGGGATGTCATAAGTGCAATGCCCTCAACGAGGTTTGAGCCATTGTACGGGATCGACCGGACGACCGTCGACGCGGACCTCGAAATAGAGACCAGGCGTCCCGTCCAGCGCCGCGCCGACCCGGCCGACCTCCTGTCCGGGCTCCACGCGGTCGCCGCGCCGGACACTCACCCCGGCCAGATACCCATATAGCGTGTAGCTGGTGGCCCCGTGATCGAGGATCACGAGCGTCCCGAACCCGGCGAACGGTTCGGCATAGGCGACCGTGCCCGCGTGAACGGCCCGAACAGGCGCATCCGCGTCGGCGCCGATGTCGATCCCGTTCCGCGTCGCTGAGGCTTCGAGACCTGCCGAGGCCCTGCCGAACGCGCGCGTGATCCGGCCGGGGACCGGCCACTCCAGTGCCCCACGCGTGCCGGTGAACGGTTGCGGCGTCGCGCGGACGATGGGCGCACCGCCCGGCCGCGCGGCAGGGGGTACGGCAGCCGAGACAGTCGGATTGGCAGCGGGTGGAGTGGGCTCAGCAGCAAGCGCGGTCATGCGCTGCTGCAGCAACGTCGCGGCGGTCGCCATTTCGCCGGCAAGGCGAGCGGCGAGATCGCGACGTTCGGTGACCTGGCGCAGCAGGGCTGAGCGCGCATCGACCGCCTGCGCGGCGGCCACGCGCGCGGCCTCGGCCGCGGCACGCTGCTGGGCGAACAGGCGCGACTGCTGCGCCTGGGCATCGCGCTCGCGCCGGATTGCATTCAGCGTGTCGCGCTGGGCGGCGATCTCCTGCTGATCAATGCGAGCCAGGGCGCCCGCGGCGCGCGCCGCGCGCGCTGCGTCGCGAACGCTGGTGGCCGTCATCAGCAATGGCACGTACTGGCGACGGCCGCGCTTGTAGAGATCGACGAACCGGCGCTTGAGCTCCGGCATCGGCGCCAGCCGCCGCTGTTCCAGCGCGCTCAGGCGCTGATCGAGGGTCGCCAGCGCCGACGCCGATGCGCCCATCGCCAGTTCGGCATCGCGCACCCGCGCCGCCTGCCGGTTCCGCTCCTGTTCGAGCTGCTGCAGTTCCCCGAGCAGCGACCGCGAGCGCGTCGTCAGCTCCTCCGCTTCGCGCTGAAGCGCCGCGCGGTCTGGCTGGGGGGACTGGGGGGACTGGGCGGAGTAGGCCGGGTGAGGAGACTCGGCGGAGTAGGCGGCGTGGGGGGACTGGGCGGCGTAGGCGGCGTGGGGGGACTGGGCGGAGTAGGCGGCGTGGGGAGACTGGGCAGAGTGGGCGGGGTGGGGAGACTGGGCAGAGTAGGCGGGGTCGGGAGACTCAGCGGAGTAGGCGGCGTGAGACTCGGCGGAGTAGGGCGCGTGGGGCAACTGCGCAGACTCGGCCGAGTGCGACGACACGGCGGACGACGAAACCTGCCACGTCGACACCGCACACAACGTCGACAGCAGGATGCCGCCGCCTCTACGCATTCTGGCTCACTCTGCCCACTCGGCCCACCAACCTACTCCGCCCACTCCGCCTACTCTGCCCACTCCGCCTACTCTGCCCACTCCGCCCACACCGCCCACGCTGCCCACTCTGCCCACTCCGCCCACTCCGCCGGACTATTCCGCCCGGCTAGTATAAAGGTGTGCGGATCGTCGGACTGGATATCGGCCAGCGGAGGATCGGCGTTGCCATCAGCGACGCGTCGGGGACGCTGGCGCGGCCGGTCGGAACGCTGGTCAGTCAGGCGCTCGACAGCCGTTCGATCGACCAGGTGATCGCCGAGCTGTCGCGCCTCGCCGACGATGACGAGGCGATTGGCGCGATCGTCGTGGGTCTGCCGCGGCGTCTCGACGGCACCGCGAACGATATGACGCAACCGGTCCAGGAATTCGCCGCGCAACTCCGCCAGCGCGTCACCATGCCGGTGCTGCTGCAGGACGAGCGGCTGACCAGCCACGAGGCCGAGAGCCGTCTCGCCGTTCGCGAGAAAGACTGGCGGGCTCGCAAGAAAAAGCTGGACGCCGCGGCGGCGGCCATCATTCTCCAGGACTACCTGGATTCGCGGTCCTGATGCCACGCAGTGTGAAGGCCCTCGCTGCGCTCGCCATCCTTGTCATCGTCGTGCTCGCTGCCGTCGCGACGGTCGAGTGGCAGCGGATGCACGAGCCGTTCAAGGGTTACAGCGAGTCCGAACAGTTCGTGGAGATCCCGCCCGGCGCTTCTGGCGCCGTCATCCGCAGCCGTCTCCTCGATGCTGGCGTGGTGCGCGACGAGTTCGCATTCCGTCTTGCCACGTGGTGGAGCGGCGAAGGTCGCGCGCTGAAGGCTGGCGAGTACCGGTTCGATCGTGCGCTCAGCCCCATGGAGGTGGTTCACATACTCGCGCGTGGCGAGGTGTACGCGCGGCGCGTCACCTTCCCCGAGGGGCTCACGATTGCGGAGATGGCGAAGATCTTCGAGGGGCAGGGATTCGGACCCGCGCAGGGATTCATCGATGCTGCCCGCCGCGGCGAGCTGATACGCGATCTGGATCCGGCCGCGCAGGACCTCGAAGGCTACCTGTTTCCCGAAACGTATGCGTTGCCGCGCGGCACAGCAGCCTCGGCGCTCGTCTCGATGATGGTGAAGCGCTTCCGCGACGTCTACAGCACCGATCTGCGGGCCCGCGCCCAGGCGTCTGGACTGAGCACGCGCCAGATCGTGACGCTCGCCTCGCTGGTCGAGAAGGAAACCGGTGTTGCCGAGGAGCGGCCGCTCGTGGCGGCGGTGTACCGCAACCGCATGAAGATCGGGATGGGGATGCAGGCGGATCCGACGCTCATCTACGCTCTGCAGAAAGCCGGCAGGTACGACGGCAACATCCATCGCGAGGATCTCGCGTTCGATTCTCCCTACAACACGTACCGGTACGCGGGACTTCCGCCCGGCCCGATTGCCTCACCGGGGCGCGCCGCGCTCGAAGCGGCCGCATCGCCTGCCGACGTGTCGTATCTCTACTTCGTCAGCCGCAACAACGGCTCTCACGCGTTTTCAAGCACGCTCGAAGAGCACAACCGCAACGTCCAGCGCTATCAGATCGAGTACTTTCGCGAACTTCGTCGAGGGGAAGCCGGAAGAGGGCGGGGCGACAGGGGCGCTACTGGACGAAGCGGCTGATCTCAGCCGCCTCTCAGGACGGTGTTGTGGCGGCAGCCAACTCGGCGCGATAACGCTCCGCGAGCGCCGGCTGGTTCGAGGCGACGTAGATCTTGATCAGATCTTCCCGAGCCGCCTTGAGCCAGCTCACCGATGGGCTCGTCTGCGCGGTGAGAACCGCCATGCCTTTCAGCATCGCGGCTTCTGCGTCCGCGTAGCGCTGAAGTCCGAGCAACGCGCGCCCGAGCTTGACGTGGGCGATCCCGACGTTCGGGCTTTCCGGTCCCTGCGTCTGCGCGTAGATCGCGATCGCTCGCCGGAACAGCGGTTCGGCCTTCTCGAACTGCTCCCTCGCGTTGAACACGCTCGCGAGATTCGCGGTGGCGAGGCCGTGCAGATAGTGCGTGTCGGGGTAGGCGGATCGGTAGATCTCGCCCATGCGATTGAACGCCGCTTCCGCTTCGTCGTAGCGTTTCCGCTGCAGCGCGATCGAGCCGACTTCGTTGATCGCGGATGCGACGCGCGGATGCATCGTGCCGAACACGCGCTCACGCACCGCCAGTGCGCGTTCGAGCATCGGTGCGGCCTCGTCATAACGCGTCTGCATGTGGACCGCTCTCGCGAGCATCGCGAGGTTACTGGCGGTCTGGTGGTGATCGCTGCCGTACCACTGCTCGGTGATCGACAGGGCTTCACGGTAATACCGCTCCGCGTCGGCGTAGCGGCCGCGCTCGAAGTGAATCGCCCCGACATTGATCAGGTCCTCTGCCGCAAGCGCGTGCCGCTCGCCGTGCACCTGTCGTGTCATGTCCAGGACGCGGTCGAAGATCGCGGCCGCGGTATCGAGATTGCCGGCGTAGAAGTGCACGCTGCCCAAATGCCGCAGGCTCGACGCCAGATCCGCGCTCGCCGGGGCGTGTGTTTCGTGGATGCGTACCGCCTCTTCGAGCACCGGCACTGCCTCGGCGTAGCCGCCGCGTTCCTCGAGCACCTGGCCCAGCGCCGTCGCCGTCTTCGCCACACGGACGTCGGCATCCGGCAGATGGCGGCGCATCATCGTCAACGCGTCGCGGGTCAGCTGTTCCGCCTCGTCGAACTGCCCCTGATCGAGGCGCAGCAGGCCGCGCGCGACGAGCGTGTGCGCGGCCTCCACGCTGTCGGCGCCGAACAGCGTGCGCCGCTGCGCCAGCGCCTTGTCGAGCAGCCGTTCCGCATCGGCAAAGCGGCCGAGCGCGTGATAGAGGCCGCCGAGTGTGTGGAACAACTCCGCCTGGACCGCCGGTTCCGCGGCCAGGTTCTCGGCTTCGAGTACGCCGCGGTCGATCACGTCGAGGACGCGGAGGCTGTCAGCCGGCGCGGTGGCATCTTCACCGCCGGTCAGCAGGTTCGTCATCAGCGCCTGCATGCGCTGCGCGCGCGCGGCTTCCGTGAGGGCGGCATCGCGCGCCCTGGCCAGGCGATAGGTGTAGAACGCGGCGACGCCGATGAGCGAGAGCACGCCCGCAGCGGTCGCGGCCGCCGGCGTGCGATTGCGCTTCAGGAACTTCGCGGCGCGGTAGCCGAGCGCATCGGGCCGCGCCTCGAGCGGCTCTCCATTCAGGTAGTGCTCAAGGTCGCGCAGAAATGCGTCGGCAGTCGCGTACCGTCTGCCGGGTTCCTTGTGCATCGCCGTCAGGCAGATCACGTCGAGATCCGCCCACGCGCTGCCGCCGAGGCGCCGCACATCTGACGCCACCAGTGGCGATCGTCTTCGCCGCGCGAGCACCGATGGCCGCACTGGCGCGTCCTCGAGGATGATCTGTTGCGCTTCGGCAGGGCTCTTGTTGGTCAGGTCGAACGGCGGCGATCCGGTGAGCAGCTCATAGAGCAGCGCGCCCAGGCCGTACACGTCCGTGTGCAGTCCAAGCGCGTCGCCGCGGACCTGTTCAGGTGCGGCGTAGGCTGGTGTCATCAGGCGCATCCCGGCCGTCGTTCGCACCGCGCTTCCCATCGCCGCATCGAGCTGCTTGGCGATGCCGAAGTCGAGCAGCTTGACGGCAGCGTCACTGGTGACGAGGACGTTTGACGGCTTCAGGTCCCGATGAACGATCAGGTGACGATGCGCATGCTGGACGGCATCACCGACGGCACGCATCAGCATCAGCCGATCGGTGGTGGACAAGTCGTGGGCGCGGCAGTACTCGGCGATCGGGACACCGTCGACGTACTCCATCGCGATCCATGGCGTCCCGTCGGGCAGTGCGCCGGCGTCGTAGAGGCGGGCAATGGCGAAATGATTGAGCCGCGCCAGTGTCCGCTGCTCGGCGGTGAACCGCTCGCGCCGCGCCGGCGAGAGCCAGGCGTCGCGCAGAAATTTGATGGCCACGTGGGTGCCGAGGTCGGTCCGTTCCGCAAGGTGCACCACGCCCATGCCGCCTTCGCCAATCACGCGGATCAGCCGGTAGGGGCCGAGGACGTCCCCCTCGATCGCGATCGGCTTCTGGTCCGGAGTGCCGGATTCATCGGAACCGAAGATCAGCCCTGCGGCGCTGGCGACACCGCGATCCAGCAGCGACGTGTGCTCGTCGGCGTCGAGCATCATCGATACGCCTGCGAGCAGATCGGCATCCCCGCCGCACATGCGTTCAACGAACGCGCGGCGCTCCGCGGGGGGCAGGTCGAGCGCCTGGTGGAAGATGTCCTGGATGCGCGCGAAGCGGGTGCGGTGCATGGCGCCCGTTCCCTCTAGCGCGCCTGCCTGAGCTCGTGGGCGAGCCACGCCTTGGCGGCCCGCCAGTCGCGAAGGACTGTCGCTTCCGAGACTCCGAGCAGTTCCGCGGTCTCGGCCACATCGAATCCGCCGAAGAAGCGGCACTCGACGGTGTCCGCCTGGCGCGGATGCAGCCGCGACAGGTCGGCCAGCGCGACATCGAGCGCGAGCAGCGCACCGACGCCATCGACCTGTGACGCCAGGTCATCGTCGAGGACGGCCACAAAGGCGATCCCGCCGCCCCGTTTGTCCGCGCGGCGCCGGCGCGCGGCCTCGATCAGGACCTGGCGCATGGCGCGCGCCGCGATCCGCTTGAAATGCAGGTGAGACATCGCCGCGAACCGCGGCGACGCGGCGAGCTTCAGCCACGCCTGATTGACGAGCGTGGTCGGACTCATTGGTGTGCGCGCATCGCTCCGCCGAACGGCGGATGCCAGGCGGCGCAGCTCCTCGTATGCGGCGCTGAACAGATCGTCCAGCTGCCGCCGTGCGGCTACCGAAGCCTCAGGATCGTCCCCCATGATCGGCTCCACCACGGCCAGCACAGGAGACCGTGACGGTTTTTCCCACTCGTTTGCGTAATAGGAAAGTGACGCGGGTTGTTCGTGGCCGAGAGTATCACCTGCAAGAGGTAGTCACGCAATGTGGCGAGGCAGACATTTGTCTGCTTCTGACGTGTCGCCCGTTCAGGTAGCGCAAGGCTCACCCCGTAAACCTGAAACGACGAGTCGAGGAGGAACCATGCATCGAAATCGATCCGCCCTTTTGCCGCGGCCGCTCGTACCGAGCCTGGCGTGCGCGGCGATCGCCACGTTGACGCTGTTGGCCGCCACGCCCGTGTTTGCGCAAGCGACATACCACTACGTCGGCAACCCGTTCACGCTGTTCTCGTGCGGCGTGAATTCCACGGGTGACGCAACCATGGACTGCTCGACTCCGGCGCCGACCAATCCCTTCACCTCGTACACCGCCGCCGACCACGTCGAAGCGACGCTGGTGCTCGACAATCCGTTGCCGGCCAATCTGACGTACGGCGACATTCGGACGTTTGCCGGATTTTCGCTGACGATGACCGATGGGCACCAGACGGTCACCAACCTGACGGCCACAGGCGGCATGTTTGCGGAGGTGTCCACGGACGCATCAGGCAACATTGCGCAGTGGCGGTTCGTCATCAACACTGGCGGCACCAACAACGGCGGCGTGGCGACCTACACGGCTCCCTTCGGCTTCAAAGCTGACCAGGGGACATTGAAGTGCTGCGATCCCGTTCCTGGCGGTGACCTGGCGCTCAACCAGAACGTGCCTGGCGTGTGGACCTTCGGCAGCGAGGCGCCGACGGCAGAGGACCTGACCGCGAACCTGATCACGCTGGTGCACGACCCGCTGCTGCACCTGACTGCCGGCCAGACCAACTCGCTGACCGACAAGTTGAACAACGCGCTCGCATCGATTGACGCCGGAGCGATCAAGCAGGCCAGGAACCAGCTGAACGCGTTCATCTCGTCCGTCCAGAGCGAAGTGAAGAAGGGCAAGATGAGCGCGGCGACGGGCCAGAGACTGATCGACGCGGCCAACGCCATCCTCGCGCTGCTCTGAGCGTGACCCGCACCGGAGCTCACCTGCCTGACGCGGCGCGCCAGACCTCGAGTCCGCGAGGGCGAAGGAGGTCGGCGCCTATGCCAGGAGTGAGCTCCGGATCACGCTTACGGGTTTACCGTTCTCCCCACTTCAACTTCTCGCGCAGCAGCTCGAAGTACAAGCGTGCCGGTGCCTTGACGAGGCGCAGCGTCTGCGCCGCCTTGCGGACGCGAATGACGTCTCCCGACTGCACGGGGTACCCCGACTGCCCGTCGTAGGTCACATACACATCGTCGCGGCCGCCGTCGACGTGCGGCAGGACGTCGACGACCGCGCTGCCAGGGATGACGATGGGGCGGTTGGTCAGCATGTGCGGTGCGATCGGCGTGAGCACGAGCGCATCCACCGCGGGGTGGACGATCGGGCCGCCTGCGGCCAGGTTGTATGCGGTCGATCCGGTCGCGCTGGCGATGATCAGGCCGTCGGCCTTGACGCGCGTGACGAACCCGCCGCTCACCGAGACCGACAGCTCGATCATGCGCGACAGGGCGCCCTTGGTGAACACGACGTCGTTGAGCAGCACACGGGAATCGGCGAGGGCGGCGCCACGGATCACCTCGCTGGCCAGCAGCATGCGCGAGTCGAACGTCGCGGTGCCCTCGAGGACCGCCTGGAGCGACTCGTACATCTCATCGATGCGGATCTCGGTGAGGAAGCCGAGGCTGCCGAAGTTGACGCCGAGGATCGGGACATCGCGTTGCGCCTGCGCGATTCGGGCGGCCATGGCGATGAGCGTCCCGTCACCGCCCAGGACCGCGACCAGATCGACATCGTGCGGCATCTGTTCGCGGGTGAGTCGCGGGCCGGAGGGCAGCGCCTCGGCGAGCCGTGCCGTCTCGTCTTCGTAGACCGCCTCCACGCCGCGCTCGCGCAGCCACGCGTCGAGCCTGGTGAGGTGTTCGGAGGCGGCGTGCAGACCGTGCTTGGCGACGATGCCGACGCGCGTGATGCCGCTGTTCATGACGGACGCAGGTGCAGGAGAAACTCGATGTTGCCGCTCGCGCCGGTGATCGGCGACGGAATCGATCCGAGCGGCGTCAATCCTACCTCACGCGCCGCCGCCGATACTTCCTCCACGACGCGTGCGTGGACCGCGGGATCGCGAATCACGCCCTTGCCGACCTCATCGCGCCCGGCCTCGAACTGCGGCTTGACGAGTGCCACGACATCAGCACCTGGTGCGAGCACCGCGCACACCGCAGGGAGGATCTGACGCAGCGAGATGAACGAGACGTCAATCGTCACGATGTCCATCACGCCAGGAAGGTCGCCGGGCGTCAGGAACCGCGCGTTGAACCGTTCGATGACGAGCACGCGCGGGTCGTTGCGGAGCGTCCAATCGAGCTGCCCGTGGCCGACGTCCAACGCAACGACGCGCGCGGCACCCCGCTGCAGGAGCACGTCCGTGAAGCCGCCAGTCGACGCGCCGATGTCGAGCGCCTGCCGGCCGGTGACGTCGATGTGAAATTCGTCCAGGGCGTGCGCAAGCTTGAGCCCACCGCGCCCGACGTAGGGATGATCCGGCACGGCGAGTGCCACCTCGCCCTGCTCGTCGACCGGCGTGCCGGCTTTCGTGACGAGCTGACCGCCCACGGTGACCTGTCCAGCGAGGATGAGCGCACGCGCGCGTTCACGCGACGGCGCGAGCCCGCGGCTGACGAGCAATTGATCCAGACGAATCTTCGCCACGTCAACGGCGAAGGTCGTGAAGGGATACGCGACTCACGAAATCACTGCACACGGCGCCTCGGCAGTTGGATACAAAATCGCGAATCCACGAAGTTCGCGAAGTCTGACGACACGGCGAACACCGCGAACCGGCCGTCCAGCCATTGTCGTGACCGTCGTGATCATCGTGCGTTCGTGGCTCTGAACACTTCTCGTGTCTTTCCAGCACAGTGGGATCCGAAGCTTGGAATTCACGTGACTTGAAGTCGCGGCC
>JADMIO010980240.1_pt1 | contig 41260 bp, 38 predicted proteins | sample 8958161 | NCBI WGS metagenome assembly JADMIO01 (sample SAMN16585339, study PRJNA669376) | soil metagenome | isolation source: Crop rotation soil | place: USA: Cullars Rotation, Alabama | collected 2011 | reverse complement strand
GCGACAACTTGTCCACGTGGAATTCTAAGCTTAGGATCCCAATGTGCTGGAAAGAGCTGGTGGCCGCTTCGGGCATGTCGGTGATCGACATGCCGTTCGTGACGGTCGGCGGCGGGCTCGGCTCCTTCGTGATGGTCGACTACTTGCGCTGCGCAGGCGTCCCCGCCAGCCACATCCGCACGCTCACGGTCCTCGACCACCCGTGGCAGAACTACGCCTACCTGCTGCAGTCGTCGCAGGTCACGCTGGACAAGCGCATCCGCTCGGACTCGTCGTCGTGCCTGGACAACATCTGGGGTTTCCCCGGCTACGCCATCCGTGAGGCGTTCGGGGCCAAGCGGCCCACCGACTTCATCGCCCCGCTCTGGAACGTCTTCACCGAGAACATCCTCTGCGACTACTGGACGCCGAAGTCGGGACAGGTCTTCCGCTCGATGCAGCGGGAGGCCGACCGGATCGACTACTGGTCGACCCGGGCCATCGGCCGGGTCCACGTCACCCGGCGCCGCCACGGCGGCGGGTATTTCACCGTGCTCTCGACCGAGGCGGGGGAGGACGTGGTCTACCGCAGCAGCTACGTCCACCTGGCCGTCGGCTACCCCGGGTTGGCCTTCCTCCCGGACCTGCAGGCCTACCGGGAGCGCTTCGGCGACACCCACCGGGTAGTCAACGCCTACGAGCCCCATGACCACGTCTACGAGGAGCTGAGCCGCCGCGGCGGCACCGTGATCGTCCGCGGGGCGGGCATCACGGCCTCCCAGGTGCTGGACCGGATCATCACCGACCGCGACCGCACCGGCCAGGACGTGACGATCCTGCACCTCTTCCGGACCTACATCGAGGGCGGCCACGGCCCGTCCCGGTTCATGCGCCGGCGGGGCGGTCACGGCTGGGCCTACCAGGGCTTCAACTGGCCGAAGTCGACGTGGGGGGGCCAAGGCAAGAATTTGGTCCGCCGGGCCGAGGGCGAGCGCCGGGCCGAGGTGTTGCGGATGATGGGGGGCACGACCACCCCCCACCGCCACAAGTGGCAGCGCCAGCTCGAACGGGGCCGGCGCGAGGGCTTCTATCGCATGCACGTGGGCGAGGTACAGGAGGTGGTGGCCGGCGCCCACGGCGTCGTCGTCACTCGCCTGCGCCCAGAGGCCTCCAGCGACAACGGCAGCGTGCCCGCGCCCATCGAACTGGCCGCCAACTTCGTGATCGACGCCACCGGCCTCGAAGCCGACATCGCCGAGCACACCCTCCTGTCCGACTTGCTCGTCCACTCCGGTGCCGACCGGAACCTCCTCGGGCGCCTCGACGTCGAGCCCACCTTCGAGGTACGTGGCACCCGCGCCGAGCCCGGCCGCCTCTACGCGGTCGGCGCAGCCACCCTCGGCGGCTACCTGGCCGGCGTCGACACGTTCCTCGGCCTGCAGATCGCCGCCCTGGAAGTGTGCGACGACCTGGCCGGCCAGGGCTTCTGCAAATGGCTCGGCGTCGGGCGCTCGACCACCCAGTGGTGGAAGTGGGTCCTGGGACGCCAGCCATGACCTCGACCCTGCTCGGACGCATCGAGACCCGCCTGTTCGTCGTGGGCACGGTCGGCCTGCTGTGGACGCTGATCATCACACCGTTCCTGCCCATCCCGGGCAGCGACCGCTACAGCGCCACCCTCCGGGCCCTGGGCCTGGTCGCCCTGCTCGGCGCGGTCATCTGGGAGCCGATCTACCACCTCCTGCAGCAGTTCCGATGGGAGAAGGACTGGCCGGCGATGTTCCTGCTCCTCCAGGTCGTCAACGAGGGCATCCTCGTGCGCCTGGTGCTGGACTGGACGGTGTCGGGCTCGATCGGGCTCACGCCCTTCGTCCTCCACTTCGCCACCACCTGGCTCGCCATCTTCCTGTTCCTGCAAGGCCCGATGCGGGTGCCCTTCCTGCGCTGGCGATTCCGAGGAGGACGCATCCTGTGAAGCTCGACGACGTCCGTATCCGCGTCCTGCCCGGCGACGGGGTCGTCGGACGCTTTGCCGACGCCCTGGTGGTCGTCCCGTTCGACGCCGGGACCGACCAGGCCGCGGTCGACCGCCTGCTGGCCGAATGCGCCAAGGGCGACCTCGGCCCGCGCCTGACCGACCTCCGGGCCGCGGCCGCCGGCGTGTCGGCCTACGCGGTGATCGCCGAGGCCGACGGTGGCCTGGCCGTGCACGTCGAGGGTGACGCCCAGGCCGCCATCGCCGGCGCGCCGCCGGTGCTGCGGCTCTCCGGCCGGGCCCCGGGGTGGAGCAACGTGTTCCACGACCCCTTTTCGTCGCTCGGCGTCGGCCGCGGCCTCGACGCCGCTGACAGCGACGGCGCCGGCCGGCTCGACCTGCGCGCCGGCGTGGTGACCGGCCAGGGCGCCGTCCTGCTCCCGGCCGGGGCCGACCGGTCGGCCACGGCCCCGGCCGTGGCCGCCCCCATGGCCGCAGCGCCGGCGCCGGCCGCCGCCATGCCCGCCGCCGGGATGCGCGCCGCCGCCATGCCGGGTGCCGGGATGCCGGCCGCCGGGATGCCGGGCGCCACGATGCCGGCCGTCGGGATGCCCCCCGACCCCATGCCGGCCGCCACCATGCCGGCCGCCGGGATGCCCACCGCCGCCTCGGCCGGCACCGCGCCCGGGGCGGACCCGATGCCCGAGCCGCCCGTGGCCCATGACGCCATGGGCCAGCCCATGGCCGCGCCGGTCCAGTCCGAGATGCCGCCGATCCGGTCGACGACGCCGTCCCCACCCGCGCAGGTCCAGTCGACCACGACCGTCTCCGCGGTCCAGCCGGCGATGCCCGTCGGTGAGCCCGCCCCCCTGGAGCCGGTGGCGCCACCCCCCATCGCCACCCACGCGCCGACGTCGGAACCGGTCGCCCCACCGGTCGTGGCGCCCCCGAGCCCGGCCACGCCGGCGCCGATCGGGGTCCAGCCCACCGAGGTCTGGGGAGTGCGCTGCAAGAAAGGCCACTTCAACGACCCCGAAGCGCGGTACTGCGCCATCTGCGGCCTCCACATGCTCCAGGACCGGGCGGTGCGGGTGAAGGGCCCCCGGCCCGTGCTCGGCTACCTGGTGTTCGACGACGGCAAGACGTACAAGCTCGACATGGACTACGTGATCGGTCGCAACCCGGGCGGCCACGAGGCGGTCCAGCGCGGCGAGGCCCGCCCGCTCGTGTTCGGGGCAGACGAGGACGTGATCTCCGAGGTCCACGCCCGCATCACCCTGCGCGACTGGGACGTGCTCGTCTCCGACTGCCGGTCGCTCTACGGCACCTACGTCTGGGCCCCCGGCGCCTCGGCCTGGGAACGGCTCGGCCCCGAGACACCCGTAAAGCTCAACGCCGGCAGCCAGGTGATGCTGGCCCAGCGCGGCTTCATGTTCCAGCCTGTCAACAAGCGCTGAAAGGGGAGAAGCCCGGTGCCGACCACCGGCTTCGTCTACCTCCGCCACGATGCCGCCGCGCTCACCCTTCTCGGGGTGGCGGTCGTCGTCGTGGTCGGACGGTTGGCGGGCCATCTCTTCGAACGCATCCACCAGCCGCCGGTGATCGGTCAGGTCGTCGCCGGGATCGCCCTTGGGCCGAGCGTCCTCGGCGGGTGGTCGAACGGGCTCTTTCCGACCCAGACCAAGCCGCTGCTCGGCGTCCTGGCGTCGCTGGGGCTGGTCGTCTTCATGTTCCTGATCGGCCTGGAGATCGACCTGACATTGCTCGATGGCGGCCACCGCCGGACGTCGATCGTCGTCGCCATCTGGGGCACGATTGTGCCCTTCGCCTTGGGGGCGGCGCTGGCGCTGGCACTGCACCCGTCCCACCACGAAAAGGACCTACTGCCGTTCGCCCTCTTCATGGGCGCGTCCATGTCGATCACCGCGTTCCCGGTTCTGGCCCGCATCCTCCAGGAGCGCCGCCTCTACGACACGCCGCTCGGTGTGCTGGCCATGGCCGCGGCCGCGTGCGACGACGTGCTGACCTGGGCGACCCTCGCCCTCGTCGTCGCCATCGTCGCCGCCGCCGGCATGCTCGTCTTCCCCTACATCTGCGCCCTGACCGCCGCCTTCGCCGCCGTCGTCGTCGTGGTGGTCAGGCCCCGGCTGGCCCGGTTCGCCGACCGCGATCCCGGCGACACCGGGCTGCTGCTGGTCGTGGCCGGCATCCTGCTGTGCGCCTTCGCCACGTCCACCATCGGCATCCACTCGATCTTCGGCCCGTTCCTCCTGGGCGCCGTCTTCCCGCGGGGGACGCTCGGCAACATCGTGCGCGACCGGCTCGAGCCGGTGGCCGCCATCCTGCTCCCGGTCTTCTTCGTCACGACCGGCTTGAACGTCGATACCGGTGGCATCGGTCTGCAGGGCATCTGGCAGTTCGGCCTCATCCTCCTGGTGGCGTGCACGGGCAAGATCGTCGGCGCGTCCGTGGCGGCACGGGCCCAGGGCATGCGGGGGCGCGACGCCCTCGGCCTGGGCGCGCTCATGAACACGCGCGGCCTGACCGAACTGGTCGTACTGGACATCGGGCGCCAGCTCGGCGTGCTCGACGGCCCCCTGTTCACCCTGCTCGTCCTGATGGCCGTCGTCACCACCGTCGCCACCGCGCCGCTCCTCGACGTGATCCGGCCGGACCCGTTGATGGGAGCCGGTGCCGGGGCGCGGCCCGACGGCTCCTCGCCTTAGAAGGCGACCTTGCCGGTGTTCCAGAGCAGCGGGAAGAGCCAGAGGGCCAGGCCGAGGGGGATGAGCACGACCCGCGGCGCCAGGCCCCGCCGACCGAGGCGCCCGAAGCGCCACCCGGTGCCGGCGGCAGCGAGCACGAAGCAGATGGTGGCCGCCAGGTAGAAGAAGAACTCGACTTTCTTGTCCAACATGCTGTCTTCTTTCAGACGCGGGTCAGGTGAGCAGCAGGATGAGAATGATGATCAGAATGAGCGTTCCCACTCCGATGTACACAGTTCCTCCCTCGCATGGAGCAGGCCCCGTACGTTCCCAGGCGATGTAGGCGCGAAACCTCGCCGCCGCGAGCCCAGTCACCGAGGCAAAAGAGGTTTGGCGGCGGCCGATATCCGGAACAGGTCTTGCAGGTAGTCCAATTCGAGAAAGAGGAACCAATGGGACTCGTTGTCTTGCTTCTCGTGCTCGCCCTCCTGCTGGGCGGTATCGGCCTGGTCGCCCACGCCCTGTGGTGGATGCTGATCATCGCCGCCGCCCTGGTCATCGCCAGCGCCTTCACCGGCTTCGGCCGCCGCCGCACCACGCTCTGACCTTCGTTCGCCCCGCGTAACCGACCGCCCTGCCCACCGGGGCGGTCGGTTCGCGTTCCGCCCTATCATCGGCTCGCTGATGACCGCCGAGGCCGAACGTACCCGCCTGGAGGAGGCCCGTGACGGCGTGCCCTGGCGCTGGTGGGGGCCCTACCTGTCGGCTCGCCAGTGGGGCACGGTCCGCGAGGACTACAGCAGCGACGGCGACGCCTGGGCCTACCTGCCCCACGACCACGCCCGGTCCCGCGCCTACCGCTGGGGGGAGGACGGGCTGGGCGGCATCTGCGACCGGTGGCAGCACGTCTGCCTGGCCGTCGGCCTCTGGAACGGGAACGACCCCATCCTGAAGGAGCGCCTTTTCGGCCTGACCAACGCCGAGGGCAACCACGGGGAAGACGTCAAGGAGTACTGGTGGGCCCTCGACGCAACGCCGACCAACTCCTACCTCGGTTGGCTGTACAAATACCCCCAGGCCGCCTTCCCATATGAGCGGCTGGTGGAAGAGAACGCCCGCCGGACACGGGCTGATCCGGAGTTCGAGCTGGTCGACACCGGCGTGTTCGACGGCCACCGCTACTTCGACGTCGAGCTGACCTACGCCAAGGTTTCGCCCGACGACATCTGCCTCCGGATCGACTGCACCAACCGCGGTCCCGACCCTGCCCCGCTGCACGTCCTGCCGACGGTGTGGTTCCGCAACACGTGGTCGTGGGGGCGCGACGACCGCCGCCCCATCCTCACCGCCGGCGACGACGGCAGGAGCGTCGCCATCGATCACGGCGCCGCCGGCCAACAATGGCTGCACGCCGAGGGCGACCCCGAGCTGCTGTTCTGCGAGAACGAGTCGAACGCCGAGCGCCTGTGGGGGGCTCCCAACTCCACGCCGTTCCCGAAGGACGGGATCAACGACCACGTGGTCGGCGGGGCGGACACCGTCAACCCGGCCCGGACCGGCACCAAGGCCGCGGCCTGGTACCGGCTGGACGTGCCCCCGGGGGCCACCACCACGCTGCGCCTGCGCCTGAGCCCGGCCCCGCCGGGCGGCGATCCGTTCGGACCGTCGTTCGACGCCACGCTGGCGCAGCGGCGCGCCGAGGCGGACGAGTTCTACGCCGCCCTGGCCCCGAACGTCTCGCCGGAGTCGGCCCGGGTGGCCCGGCTGGCCTCGGCCGGGCTGCTCTGGAACAAGAAGTACTACCGCTACGACGTCCGCGAATGGCTGGAAGGCGACCCGGCCGAGCCCCGCCCCGACCACGCCCGGCGCCACGGGCGCAACGCCGAGTGGGGCCACCTCTACAACGCCGACATCATCTCCATGCCCGACGAGTGGGAGTACCCCTGGTACGCGGCCTGGGACCTGGCGTTCCACATGATCCCCATGGCCTACCTGGACCCGGACTTCGCCAAGGAGCAGCTCATCCTGTTCTGCCGCGAGTGGTTCATGCACCCGAACGGCCAGCTGCCGGCGTACGAGTGGGCCCTGGGCGACGTCAACCCGCCGGTCCACGCCTGGGCCGCCTGGCGGGTCTACAAGATCGATGCCAAGCGCACCGGCATCAAGGACTACGAGTTCCTCGAGCGCATCTTTCACAAGCTGCTCATCAACTTCAGCTGGTGGGTCAACCGCAAGGACGCCGACGGCAGCAACGTCTTCGAGGGCGGCTTCCTCGGCCTCGACAACATCGGTGTCTTCGACCGCTCGGCGCCGCTGCCCAGCGGGGCCCGCCTGGAGCAGTCCGACGCCACCAGCTGGATGGCGATGTTCTGCCTCAACATGCTGGCCATCGCCCTGGAGCTGGCCCACCACGACGCCGTCTACGAGGACGCGGCCACCAAGTTCTTCGAGCACTTCCTGGCCATTGCCCACGCCATCAACAACATCGGCGACGACCACGTCGCCTTGTGGGACGACGAGGACGGCTTTTTCTACGACGTGCTCTCCGTCGACGGCGTGCCCTCGCCGGTGCGGGTCCGGTCCGTCGTCGGCCTCATCCCGCTGTTCGCGGTCGAGACCATGGACCCGTCCACGCTGGAGAAGCTCCCGGACTTCACCGCCCGCATGCGCTGGTTCATCAAGAACCGCTCCGACCTGTGCGGCAACATCTTTTCCGTCGACGTCCCGGGCGAGGGCGAGCGCCGCCTGCTGAGCCTCGTCGGCCCCGACCGGCTGCGCCGGCTCCTCGAGCGGACGCTCGACCCGGAGGAGTTCCTGTCGCCCCACGGCATCCGGTCGGTCTCCCGCTGGCACGCCGCCCACCCGGCGGCCGTCGACCTGGCCGGCGTGACCCACACGGTCGAGTACGAGCCGGCGGAGTCGACCACGGGGCTGTTCGGCGGCAACTCGAACTGGCGGGGGCCGATCTGGTTCCCGATCAACTACCTGCTGGTCGAGTCGCTGCAGAAGTACGACTACTACCTGGGCGACGACTTCACCGTGGAGCTGCCCACCGGGTCCGGCAACCAGCACACGCTCTGGGAGGTGGCCACCGAGCTGTCGCGGCGCCTCATCGACATCTTCCTGCCGGCCGCCGACGGGCGCCGGCCGGTGAACGGAGGCAACGACCTGTTCGACACCGACCCCGCCTGGCGCGACCAGGTCTCCTTCCACGAGTACTTCCACGGCGACACCGGCGCCGGGCTCGGGGCCAGCCACCAGACCGGATGGACCGCGCTCGTCGCCAAGCTCATCCGCCAGAGCGGCAAGTGACGCTGCCGCTGCCAACCCAGTCGGAACTGCTCGACGTCATCGAGCGCCGGGGCCACCTCGTGCTCGACGAGCCGGTCGAGCTGCGCTCGGGCGCCCGCAGCCGCCACTTCGTCGACGGCAAGCGGGCGCTGGCCCGGGGCGACGACCTGCGCCTGGCCGCAACCGCGCTGCTGGCGCTGCTGGCCGACGAGGGCGTGGCGTTCGACGCGGTCGGCGGCCTGACCATGGGCGCCGACCACCTGGCCCACGCCATCGCCCTGGTCGCCGGCGACGTGGAGTGGTTCTCCGTGCGCAAGGCGGCCAAGGGACGGGGCACGAACCAGCGGGTGGAGGGGGCGGCGCTGGGCGGCGGGCGACGGGCCGTCGTGCTCGAGGACGTCGTGACCACCGGCGGCTCGATCCTGGAGGCGGTGGAGGCAGTGCGGGCGACCGGCGCCGAGGTCGTGTTCGCCACCAGCGTGGTCGACCGGGGCGACGACGGAGCCGCCGCCCTGGCCGGCGCCGGCGTGCCCTACCGGAGCCTGTTGACGTACCACGACCTCGGCATCCCGGCGGTTGGCTCAGAGTAGAACTAAGAACTACTCTTAGAACATGAGCTCACCGGCCCTGGTGCTGTCGGGCGTGACGGCGGCCTATGGCCGCGAGCCGGTGCTCGAAGGCGTGACCGGCGAGGTGGAGCCGGGCGGGGCGCTGGCGCTGATCGGGCCGAACGGTGCGGGCAAGAGCACGCTGATCCGGGCCATCCTCGGGCTCGTCCCGCTCGTGCGGGGCAGCATCGAGGTGCTGGGCCAGGCGCCGGCCCGGGCCCGGAGCCAGGTCGCCTACGTCCCCCAGGCCGAGGCGCTCGACCGCAACTTCCCGGTGTCGGCGCTGCAGGTCGTGCTGATGGGGCGCTACCGGCGCATCGGCTGGCTGCGCCGCCCCGGAGCCGGCGACAAGGCCGCCGCCCGCGCCGCCCTCGCACGGGTGGGCCTGTCCGACCGGTCCGACAGCCGCTTCGGCACCCTGTCGGGCGGGCAGCGCCAGCGGGTCCTGATGGCTCGGGCCATCGCCCAGGAGGCCCGGCTCCTGCTCCTCGACGAGCCCTTCAACGGGGTCGACACCACCAGCACCGACCTGCTCCTCGACGTGCTCGACGAGCTGCGGGCCGACGGCGTGGCGGTGGTCATGGCCACCCACGACCTCTCCATCGCCCACCTGGCCTGCGGCGACGCCTGCCTCATCAACCGCCGCCAGGTGGCGTTCGGCCCCATCGACGAGGCCCTCTCCCCGGACCGGCTCCGGGAGACGTACGGCGCCCGCGCCGTCGTGCTCGCCGGGGGCAGCACCATCGTCACCGCCTGAGCCGATGTCCGGGGTCGGGCGGCTCCTCGTCGACCCCTTCGAGGTGCCGTTCATGGGCCGGGCCCTGGCCGAGGTCGTCCTGCTCGGCATCCTCGGCGCCGTGCTCGGCGTCCACCTGCTCCTGCGCCGGAAGGCCTTCGTCACCGAGGCCCTCCAGCACACGGTGTTCCCGGGGGTGGCGGTCGCCTTCGTGGCCGGCCAGCCGCTGCTGGTCGGGGCCCTGGCGGCCGCCCTCGCCTCGGTCGTCCTCCTGCACGTGCTCACCCGCAACGACCGGGTGGACACCGACTCGGCCCTGGCCCTGCTCATCGCCGGCTTTTTCGCCCTCGGGGTGGTCGTGGTCTCCCGCAGCCACAGCTTCCAGTCGAGCCTGACCGCGCTGCTGTTCGGCCGCATCCTGGCGGTGGACGCCCGCCAGGTGGCGGAGACGGCCGTGCTCGTCGCCGTCGGCCTGGTCGTGCTGGCCGCCCTGCACAAGGAACTCGTCCTGCGGGCCTTCGACCCGGGCGGCAGCGCCGCCGCCGGCTACCCCGTGGGCCGGCTCGACCTGGTGCTCGACGTCGTGGTCGCCCTGGCCGTGGTCGCCGCGGTGCGGGCCGTGGGCACCGTCCTCCTGGTCGCGTTCCTGGTGACACCGGCGGCGGCCGGGCGGCTGAGCTGCCGGCGGATCCCGGCCATGATGGCGGCCGCCGCCGTGCTCACCGCTGTCTGCGGGTGGCTGGGGCTGGCGGCCAGCTACGAGGCTTCGGTCGGCCACGGTGTGCGCCTGGCCGCGGGCGCCCTAGTCGTCGTCACCATCACCGCCGGCTTCCTGCTGGTCGCCGGGGTGGCCGCAGTGCGCCGCCGGGTCGTGGGCGTGGCCGCATGAACGACCTCCTCGACAGCCTTGGGTCCCCCTTCTTCCAGCGGGCGCTGGCGGAGGCCATCCTGGTCGGGGCCGTAGCCGGTGTGGTGGGCGTGCACGTGTTGCTCCGCCGTCTGCCGTTCTTCGTGGTGGCCATGTCCCACGCCACGTTCCCGGGCGTCGTGCTGGCGTCGGTGTTCGGGTTCAGCCTCTTCCTCGGTGGGTCGGCGTTCGGTCTCGTCGTGGTGCTCGCCGTCGTCGCCCTGGGGGCGTCGAAGGTCCTGGACGACGCCACCGTCATCGGGGTGGTCCTGGCCGGCTCGTTCGCCGTCGGCGTGCTGGTGCTGTCGGCCCGGCCGTCGTCGTCGAAGGACCTGTCCGCCTTCCTCGTGGGGTCGGTCCTGACCGTGACCCGGCGCGACCTGCTCACCACCGCGATCGTGGGCGCCCTCCTGCTGGCCGCCCTGGCCATGCTGCACAAGGAACTGGTGCTGGGGGCGTTCGACCCGGACGGGGCGGCGGCCGCCGGCTACCGGACCGCGCTGCTCGACCTCGGCATGCTGTCGGTGGTCACCGTCACCCTGGTCACCGCGGTGCCCGCGGTCGGCACCCTGCTGGCCGTCGCCCTACTCACCGTCCCCGCCCTGGCCGCCCGCATGTGGGCCGACCGGGTGGCGCCGGCCATGGTGGTCGCCGCCGTCATCGGCGCCGGCAGCGGGGTGGCCGGGCTGTGCCTGTCCGCCGCCTTCGGCATCGCCGCCGGTGGCGCCATCGCCCTCACCGCCACCGCCGCCTTCCTGCTTTCGGCGGCCAGGAGCCGGCTGGCCCGTCCCTGACCGGCGCTCAGTCCTGCACGCCGCAGGTGGCGCGGGCGTAGGCGTCCTGGCGCTCGCTGGCCGCCTGGACGTCGGCATGCAGCAGCGGGTTGTCGGTGCCCCGGGTCAGCTTGGTGACGTCGTAGCCGGCGCCGGACAGCATGGCGTTGTAGTCCTTCGTGGCGTTCCGGATGAGGGTGATGTCGGCCCGCACGTCGGCCGGCGCGACCTGGACCGCCTGGTCGAGGGCCGAGGTCAGGCTGGCCATGAACTGGCGCAGGCGGCCAGGGTCGCCGAGGCCCTGCTGGTCGAGGTCCTCCAGCCGCTGGCGGTAGGTCCGGATGAGGTCGCAGACGGCGCCCCCCGAACCGCCCGCCGCGGCCGCGGGCGTCGTGTCGCTCGTCGCCGCCCCGGCCGGGGTCGCCGCACCGGACGCCTGCGACGCCGCCCCGTCGCGTGCTCCGACGGGCGACCCGCCGCAGGCGCCCATCGCCAGTCCGATCACTGCCAGGCCGCCGGCGAGCACAGCCGCCCTCGTCGTGGTCCTCGTCATCTCCGCTCCCTTCGTCGCCTCTACGGGGGGAGCGTTCATTCGAGGCGCCGACCGTTCAGCCCGGCCTGAACGGGTGGCCGAGCGGCCCGGCTACCCCGGCTCGGCTCCGCACCAGCGGCACTGGCGGGCGACGAAGACGTCGGTGCCGCCCAGCTGCATGGTGTGGCCGCCCACGATCACGTGGCGGCCCAGCCGGCACTTCCAGCGGTGCCACGCCTCGCCCGGCATCCGGTCGCCGTAGGACCACGGCATGCACAGGTACGTCAGGAAGGGACCGCGTTCCCGCTCGGGCTTGGCCGCCTCGAGCGCCGGCGGGTCCGGCAACGCCGGTACCGCCGCCGACGCGGCGCTCTCGGCCATCGGCACCAGGTCGCCGGTGCCGGTGGGCGTGGGCGTCCGTTCCGTCCACGGCTCGAGGAGGTGGGCCATGACCGTCACAAGATCCCACCGGGTGGGCGGCGCTGCAATGGATGATCGGCACACCTACCGGGGGCCGGAACGGGCGGCTGGGTGGCTCTAGAAGGCCGAGAACCGCTTGCGCACGACGTGCTCGCCGTTCTCGTCCCGCACGATCTCGTGCGTCGCCCCCGGCGGCAGTGTGCCGTCCTCGGCCGGCTCCGCCGCCTCGCCCCGGGCGAGGACGCCGGCGACGAACGCCGCCTCCGCCTTCGAGGCGTCGTCGTCGGGCATCGGCGTGGACACCGGGCCGTCGTCAGCTGCCATGGACCGGATGTTACCGGTGACGCAGGCGGTACCCGCAGTCGAACAGCTCCCGCACGAGGGTCAGGCCCCCCGGGAGCCGGCGGGTCGAGTGGGTCAGGTGCGAGGGGCGGATGGCCTGGTCGGTCACCGTCGCCTGCTGCTCCACGGCGACGTTGCCCCGCCGGAACAGGTCCTCGACGAACGAGCGGGCCGCCCGGTCCTGGGTAACCGGCTCGACGGGACCGAGGTCCGGCCCCGCACCGGCGACGCTGAACCGCTTCGGCTCGGCCGGCGCCGACACCAGCAGCTCCTCGCTGAGCCCGTAGCGCTCGCCGGGCAGGGCGATCATCGGCTCCGGCGCCAGCCCCTCGTCGCTCACCGCGGCCAGGGTCTGGGGCGGCAGCGCCCCCGCCGGCGACGCGGCCACCGTGTTGGCCGAGTCCAGCGACAGGATGCCGTGCTTGACGAAGGCCGCCTTCAGCGCCGGCGTGTACCGGCCGCCGAAGCGGGTGGCGTCGGCCGAAATCATGTGGGCCGCCACCTGGCTGTAGAACGACGGCACCACGGGACAGGCGGCGATGGCGGCGAGCAGGAGGGTGCCGGCGTCGTTGGCGGCCTGGGCCAGGGCGGCCTGGTCGTGCTGGGCCTGGGCCTGGTGGATCCCGGCCAGCGCCTCCAGGAAGCTGGCGGTGAACACGCGCGAGAACGAGTGTGGCTCCGAGGACAGGGCGGACGCGGGGCCGGACGGGGGCAGGGTGTGGGGGTCCTGGTAGAAGAACGAGTTGACCGCGTTGCGCAGGCAGTCGGCGTCGACGAGGTCGGGGCGGATCTGGCGGATGGCCCAGCCCAGCTGCTCGGCCAGCCTTGACAGGCGCGAGGAGCGGTAGAGCTGGCCCGACGTCTCGGTCAGCACCGCCTCGCGCACCGACTGGAGCTGGAGGGCGGAGAGCAGGGCGCTCATGTCGCCGAAGGACTCGTGGAAGGCGGCGCCCTCGATGAACGCCGCCCCCCACAGCTGCGGTTGCAGCGCGTCGAGCACGGCGTGGCCGGTCTCGTGGCAGACCACGTCGGGGCTCTCGCCGGAGTACACCATCCGCCCGGCCGCAGTCCCATGGAAGAAGTGGAGGCCGTGCCGGTCGTAGTAGGCGTTGAAGTCCTCGCCCTCGTCGAGGGCCACCGGGAGCGAGGGGCCGTTCGTCCTCACCCACCGCACCCCGCTTGGGAGCAACCCGCTCCACAGCTTGGTGACCCGGCCCAGCGCCTCGGCCGCGGCCCAGTAGCGGAACTGGGGCGTGCCGGGGTTGTACAGGGCGGCCGGCGGCGCCATCCCGTCGATGGACACCGGCAGGGTGCCGGTGCCGAGGTTGGGCGCCGCGCTCTCGACGGGCTGGAGGGCGGCGTCGGGGCTGCCGGGGTCGTCCTGCCAGCTGTGGATCTGCTTGGCCGCCTGCTTCTTCGTCGCCTTGCTGGCCTTCTTCGCCGGGGCCTTCTTGGCCGGAGCCTTCTCGGCCGGGGCCTTCTTCGCCGCCGGAGCCCGCTTCGTCGCCATGTACGCCTCCTTGTCAGCACCGCGCGACCCGGTCCGCGACCGGTCCGTCCAGCGACCGCCACTGTTGGGGCCGAGTCCACCACATCACGACGCCCCGCCGCCATCGGTCCCGTGCGGTGGCCCCGGCGAGGCTCGTTCATACTGAGACGCGATGACGGACGTACTGGCGCCCGCGGCATCGCCACCGCCGAGCCCGGCGGCGGGGCCGGACCCGGCGACACGCGAGCGGCGACCCGAGGACGCCCGCATGGCCCGGCGGCGGCTGGTGACGTCCATCCGCACCGTCGCCCTCTACGCGGTGACCCTGTGGGCGGTGGTCACCGTGGTCTTCGTGCTCCCCCGCCTGATCCCCGGCGACCCGCTGCAGGCCCTGGACCAGCCCGACAGCGGCACCTACGTCTACGACCCGGTGGTCCGGGCGAAGGTGGCGGCGTACTACGGGCTCGACCGGCCCCTCCTCGCCCAGTACGGCTCCTACCTCTCCGGCCTCCGCCACGGGGACCTGGGGTGGTCGATCTCCCAGAACATCCCGGTCAGCACCCTGATCCGCCGCCGGCTGCCGTGGACGCTGCTGCTGATGGGGGGCGCGCTGCTGGTGGCGTCGACCATCGGCTTCGTCACCGGCGTGGCCGCGGCCTGGCGCCGGGGCGGCGCCACCGACCGGACGCTGCTCGTCTCCTTCTCCGCGGCGCGCGCCGTCCCCGAGTACGCCATGGGCATCGCCCTGCTCGTGGGCTTCGCCGTGTTCCTGCCGCTGTTCCCGCAGTCCGGGGCGAAGACGCCCTTCGCCCACTACCCGACGCCGTTCGACGCGGTGGGCGACGTGTTCCGCCACCTCGTCCTGCCCCTCACCGCCCTGACGACCGGCCTGGTGGCCAACAAGTTCCTGATCGTCCGCAACACCATGATCTCGACCCTCGGCGAGGACTACATGCTGCTGGCTCGGGCCAAGGGCCTCCCGCCCCGGCTGCTCAAGTACCGCCACGCCGGCCGCAACGTGCTGCTGCCGTTCCTCACCGTGCTGGGCGTGCAGGCCGGGCTGGCGGTGGGCGGCTCGCTGCTCGTGGAGCAGGTCTTCGCCTACCCCGGGATGGGCTCGCTGCTCGGCACCGCGGTGACGGCGCGGGACTACCCGCTCTTGCAGGGCGGCTTCCTGGTGCTGGCCGTCGTCACGCTGCTCGCCAACCTGGCCATCGAGCTGGTGTACACCCGAATCGACCCGAGGACCATCGTCCGGTGAGCCTGCCCGCGGTCGTGCTGCGGACCGGGCGGACGGCGCCCCCGTCGGCCCGCCGGGCGCGGATCGCCGCCGTAGTCGGCGGGATCTGCATCGGCCTGGTGGCCGTCACGTTCGCGTTCGGCAGCCGGCTGGCGCCGTACCGGGCCACCGCCCTGGCCGGCCCGTCGCTGCAGCACCCCGGGTCGAAGTACCTGCTGGGGACCAACCTCCTCGGCCAGGACGTCCTCAGCCAGCTGATCCTGGGCACCCGGGTCTCGGTGGAGGTGGCCCTGCTGGCGGGCGTGGGGACGGTGCTCGTCGGCGGGCTGGTGGGCGTCAGCGCCGGCTGGTTCGGCGGGTTCACCGACGCCGTGCTGATGCGGGTGACCGACCTCGTGCTCGTCATCCCCAAGTTCCCGCTGCTCCTGCTGGCCGGCGCCCTGACCGGCGGCTCGATCGCCGCCCTGTCGCTGCTGATCGCGCTGACGTTCTGGCCGGTGGCGGCCCGGGTCCTGCGCTCGCAGGTCCTCACCCTCCGCAGCCGCACCCACGTGCGGGCCGCCGCCGGCTTCGGCGCCGGCAGCTGGCACCAGCTGCGCCGCCACATCCTCCCCGACCTCGCCCTCCTGGCCGTGGCCGAGCTCATCGGCGCCGCGGCCCGGGCCGTCGTCCTCCAGGCCGGCCTGGCGTTCCTCGGCGTCGGCAGCGTCACCCAGCCGAGCTGGGGGGCGATGACGCGCGACGCCCTCGCCTACCGGGCCCTGTTCGTCACTTCGGCCTGGAAGTGGTGGCTCCTGCCGCCGGTGATCGCGGTCATGTTCCTCGTCACCGGCATCACCCTGCTCGGCACCGCGGCCGAGCGCCGGCTCAGCCCCCGGCTGGCCCGCCACACCCGCTGAGCCGTCCCGACTATGGCGTTTCCGCGGATACCGTGAACGGCGAACGGGTAGCGGCGGTCGAGCTGCGGAGGTGCTGGGTGGCGGTACGACGACGAATCCTCGTGGCGGCGCTCTGTGTGGCGTCGCTCGGCCTGGCCGGGTGCCGCACCACCACGAAGACCTCCGACACCACGGCGGGCACCGGGGCGGCGAACGCCGACGCGCAGCGGGTCACGATCCGGCTGGCGGCCAGCACCCAGAGCGGCGGCTACCCCACCCCGTTCGCGGCGGTGCGGGGCCCCGGCGCGCTGATGACGACGTTCATGTTCGACCAGCTCGCCTTCCCGGACAGCACCGGCACTCCGAAGCCGTGGCTGGCCAAGTCGTGGGAGACCTCCGCCGACGGCAAGACGTGGACGTTCCACCTGCAGCCCAACGCCAAGTGGACCGACGGCCAGCCCCTCACCGCCGACGACGTGGCCTTCACGTTCGACTACGACCTGAAGGGGCCCGGCTCCTCGCTCGGCCTGCTCCCGAGCGTCAACTACATCGACAGCGTGACCGCCCCCGACCCGGCGACCGTGGTCATCCAGCTCAACTCGGTGCGGCCGACGTTCATGGTCGACGTCATCGGCAGTTTCTCCGGCATCGGCATCATCCCCAAGCACATCTGGCAGGGCGTGACGGATCCGGCCCACTTCCAGGGCGACCAGGCCGTCATCGGGTCCGGTCCCTACAAGCTGGCCAAGTTCGACCCCACCAACAACACCTTCGACCTGGTCGCCAACGACGACTTCTACCTGGGCAAGCCCAAGGTCAAGGAGGTGCAGATCATCCAGGTCGGGGACCCGCTGCTGTCGCTGCAGCGGGGCGAGCTCGACTCGGCCACGACCGGGAACGGCCAGGCGGGTACCGGCGCCGTCCCCCAGTCCCAGATCGACCAGCTGACCAAGACCTACAAGGAGCTCACCGCCCCCGGCGAGTTCAACGTGGCCCTGTTCTTCAACCAGACCCAGGGGTTCCCGTACGACCAGAAGACGTTCCGCCAGGCGGTGGCCTACGGCTTGAACCGCAAGGACATGGTCCAGCGCCTGGTCAACGGTGCCGGCGTCCCCGGCCCGGCGGGCGCCCTGGGCCCGGCCAACCCGGTGCTCAACAAGAACCTGCCCGACTACGCCTTCGACGCCACCAAAGCCAAGACGATGCTCGACTCGATCGGCCTGAAGGACGCCAACGGCGACGGCATGCGGGACAAGCCGGACGGATCCTCGTTCTCGATCCCGCTGCTCACGTCGTCGTCGGACAGCAGCACGGCCCAGCTCGTCAGCGAGAACCTGCGCGACGTCGGTCTCAAGGTCGACATCACCGCCGTCGACCAGCCCACGTCGGACGCCCGCGACACCAAGGGCGACTACTCGATGGCGATCGTCCACTTCGGCGGCCTGTCGGGCGACCCCAACGGCCTTGTCACCCGGTTCGCGTCGACGTCGAAGAGCCAGTCCTTCACCCGGGTCCAGGGCTACAAGAACCCGCAGTTCGACCAGATCGCCAACGACCAGGCCACCACCCTGGACCCGGCCAAGCGCCGGCAGCTGACCGACCAGATGCAGGCCATCCTGGCCGACGACCTGCCCCAGCTGTCCCTCTATGTGCCGGACCAGATCGCCTTCGTGAACACCAAGGTGTTCAACGGGTGGGCGTACACGCCGGGCTGCCCGCCGTGCGGCGTCTCCCTGAACAAGCGCATGCTGGTCAGCGGCAACGCCGACCCGGTCCCGGGGTAGCGGTGGCTCCGGCTGACCGGTCGTTCATGGCCCCGCCGGGGGCGATCGCCGACTGGCGCATGGTCGTCCTGGTCGACACCGCGGCGGGCGCCGGGCTGCTGGCCGCCCTGCCCGGCACCGCCGACGACGTGGCCGCCGAGCTCGGCCTGAATCCGCACGCGGTGCGGGTCGTGCTCGACGCCCTGGGCGCGTGGGGCGTGGTCGAGCGTGACGGCGCCGGCGTCTACGCGGTGGGCCCCGAAGCGCCGGACGCCGACGGCGTCGCCTCCCTCCGCCACCACGCCCGGGCGGTCCGGAGCTGGAGCACGACCCTCGGCGGCCGGGTGCGGGGCGAGCCGGTCGAGATCCGCCCGGGCATGCCGGACCCCGAGCTGTTCATCGACGCCCTGGCCGTGGGCGGCCGGGCCGCGGCCCCCGCGGTCGTCGACGCCTGCCTGGCGCGGTTCCCCGACACCCGCAGCGTCATCGACCTCGGGGGCGGCCACGGCGAGTACTCGCTCGAGTTCGCCCGCCGCGGCCTCCAGGTCACCATGCAGGACCTGCCGGTGATGATCGACGTCGTCCGCCGCCGGGGCCGGTTGACGGAGGCCGGCGTCGAGCTGGTGGCGGGCAGCTTTTTCGACGGCGTGCCGCCCGGCCCGTTCCACCTCGCCTTCTGCGCCGGCATCACCCACACCTTCGACGCCCGCCACAACCAAACGCTGTTCCGGAACCTGCGGACCTCGGTGTCGTCGCGGGGCGGCGTGGCCGTGGTCACCTTCTTCCGCCATCGCCAGCCGATGGCCGATGTGTTCGCGGTCCAGATGCTGGCCAACGCCAACGGCGGCGACACCCACAGCGAGGAGGAGTACCGCGAGTGGCTGAGCGGCGCCGGCTTCCAGGCCGACGAGTCGCTGATCGACCTCCCCGGCCGGCCCCAGTCGGTCCTCTTCGCCACCTGACCACGCGGTGAGCGACGCCGCCGGCACCGGGGGGACGCCGGTCCTCGACGTCGCCGACCTGGCCGTCACCTACGACGGGCCGCCGCCGGTCCGGGCCGTCGACGGCCTCTCGTTGTCGATCGCCGCCGGCGAGTGCCTCGGCGTGCTGGGCGAGTCCGGGTCGGGGAAGTCGACGTTCGCCCGCGCCGTCCTCGGCCTGGTCACCGGGGCTCAGGTCGAGGGCCGCATCCGCCTCGGCGACGTCGACCTGCGGGCCCTCGACGAGAAGGGGTGGCGGGCGGTGCGCTGGGCCCGGATCGCCCTGTCGTTCCAGTCCACCGCCTCCCTGAACCCGGTGCTGCGGGTGGGCGTCCAGGTCGCTGAGCCGCTGCAGGTCCACCTGGGCATGGACGGCGACCGGGCCGAGCGCCGGGTGGACGAGCTGCTGTCGGACGTCGGCCTCGGCCCGTGGGCCGCCTCGCGCTACCCCCGGGAGCTGTCGGGCGGGCAGCGCCGGCTGGTCCTGCTGGCCATGGCCCTGGCCTGCCGGCCCGAGGTCGTCGTCCTCGACGAGCCCACCGCCGGCCTCGACCCGGCCACCCGGAACCACGTCCTCGAGCTGCTGTGCCGGATCCGCGACGAGACGGGCATGGCACTGGTCGTGATGAGCCACGACGCCGACGCCCTGGAGGCCGTCGCCGACCGGGTGGCGGTGCTGTACCGGGGCTGGCTGGCCGAGATCGGCCCGGCCGCCCAGGTGCTCGGCGACCCCCGCAACCCGTACTCGTGGGCGCTGCTCAACGCCCGGCCCACGCTGGCGTCGGTGAAGGACCTGCGCGGCATCCGGGGCGCCCCGCCCGACCCGACGGAGGTGGCGATCGGCTGCCCGTTCTACGGACGGTGCCACCAGGGCCGCGAGGGCGTGTGCACCGACGGCCGGCCGGCGCTGGTACCGCCCCACGGCGAGGAGGGGCCGCGCCTGGCCGCGTGCGCCCGGGGCGGCGTGGTGTCGCTGCTGTCGGTGCGGGGGGTGCGCAAGACGTACCCGGCCGGCGGGACGCTGCTGCACCGCAGCCGGGTGGCCGTGGTCGACGACGTCAGCCTCGACGTCCGCGAGGGCGAGGTCGTCGGGCTGGTCGGGTCCACCGGCGCGGGCAAGTCGACTCTCGGGATGCTGGCTGTGCGGCTGCTCGACGCCGACGCGGGGTCGATGACCTTCGACGGCGTCGACCTGCTGGCGGTCGGCGGCCGCGAGCTCAAGGCGGTGCGGGCCCGGATGCAGATGCTCTTCCAGGACCCGTTCGAGTCGCTGTCGTCGCGGATGACGATCGGCCAGATCGTGCGCGAGCCCCTCGACGTGCAGGGGGTCGGCGACGGCCCGTGGCGGGACGGCATGGTCCGGCGCACCGTCGCCGACTGCCGCCTGCCCGGCGACGAGTCGTTCCTGCACCGGCACACCCACGAGCTGTCCGGTGGCCAGCTCCAGCGGGTGGCGCTGGCCCGGGCCCTCGTGCTCGAACCCAAGCTGTTGGTGGCCGACGAGGCGGTGTCGATGCTGGACCCCAGCGAGCAGGCCAAGATGCTCCAGCTGCTCAAGCACCTGCAGGTCGAGCGGGGGATGTCGATGATCTTCATCTCCCACGACCTGTCGGTCGTCCTGCGGGTGGCCGACCGGGTGATCGTCCTGGACCGGGGCCGTATCGTGGAGGAGGGCTCGGGCGGCACGCTGCTGGTGTCGCCCCGCCACCCGGTGACTCGAGCCCTGCTGGCCGCCTCCGGCCGGGACCTCTTGTTCGACCCCCATCCCACCGACCAGCCGGCCCGCCGCCTCGACGACCTCGAGCTGGCGGGAACCACCGAAGGAGGAACGCCATGATCGACGAAGCGACGTTGGAGCGGGTGGTCGAGTTCCACGGGCACATGTGCCCGGGCCTGGCCATGGGGGTGCAGGCGGCCCAGATCGCCCTGCGCGAGATTGGCCCCCACGCCAAGGACGAGGAGGTGGTGGCGGTGGTCGAGACCGACATGTGCGGGGTCGACGCCATCCAGTTCCTCACCGGCTGCACGTTCGGCAAGGGCAACTTCATCCACCGCGACTGGGGCAAGAACGTCTACAGCTTCTACCGCCGCTCCGACGGCCGGGCCATCCGCATCGCCGGTCGGCCCGACGCCTGGCGCCGCGACCCGGAACACCAGGAGCTGTTCGCCAAGGTGCGGACGGGGATGGCCACCGACGACGAGAAGCGCCGCTTCCAGGAGCTGCACCAGGCCCAGTCCCGGGCCGTGCTCGAACGCGATCCGGACAGCATCTTCAGCTTCGAGGAGATCGCCGGCCCGCCGCCCCGCAAGGCCCGCATCCACGCCAGCGTCGTGTGCGCCCGGTGCGGCGAGGGGACGATGGAGACCCGGGTCCGCCGCCTCGACGGCCAGGAGCTGTGCCCGCCGTGCTTCGACGCCGCCCTCGCCGGCGAGGAGCCGGTGGCGGTCCGGTCCCCCGGTCGTCCCTCGGCCTAGAGGGGGCGGCTCACGTCGAGGGGGGCGAGCCCTCGTCGGCGTGGAACCACGGCGTCCAGCACACGGCGACGAGGAGGCCTTCCGGGCTCAGCAGCCGGGCCGTGACCTGGGTCCACGGCTCGGTCCGGGCCCCGTGGATCAGCCGGTAGCCGGACGCCTCCAGCTCGGCGGCGGCGGCGACGACGTCGCCCACCTCGAACTCGATGCTGGCCTGGGGGACGGGCACGTCGTCCGGCCACGCGTCGGTGCCGAAGGCCGCCTTGGCCGCCTCGGCCAGCGGCCAGAGGCCGAAGTGCTTGACGCCGGCGAGGCGGTCGGTGAACACGTAGTCGCCGTCGCCGCCTTCGAACGACACCCCCAGGGCGTCGGCGTAGAACCGCCGGGCGGCGGCGGGATCGGTGGTGATGGGAGCGACGCTGGCGAGGAACTGGATGTCCATGCCAGCCAGTCTCTCGCAGTGGTCCGCCGACCGCCCGAAGCGACGAAGCGACCACTTCGCGCGCATAAACGACCGGCCCGGGGGGTACGAGTCCGGTAACGCAAATCCTACGGAGGTCTCACATCACATGGGTATCGGAGCAAGCATTTTCCTGATCGCCGTCGGCGCCATCCTCACCTTCGCCGTGCACACCTCGGTCTCGGGTCTGGACCTGTCGACGATCGGTGTCATCCTCATGGTCGTCGGTGGGATCGGCCTGGCCGCCACCCTGCTGGTCTTCGGTGGCGCCAACTGGGGCGGCCGCCGCACCGTCGTATCCGACAGCTACGTCGAGGACGACGTGGTCGACCCGGTCGTCACCCGGCGCCGCACCGTCAACTACTAACCCAACCGTTTCAGAGCGGGCTCGGCCTCCTGGCCGGGCCCGCTCTTTCGCGTCCCGGCCTCACTTCGCAGGCCGGCCGGGCAGCCAGCCGTCGGCCAGCACGGCGAGCCCGTCGACCGGGCCCAGCCACTCGTAGGCGACGGCCGGGCCGGCCGACGTAGCCACCGCCACCCGGCGGTAGAGCACGCCCTCCTCCTCGATCTCGTCCAGCAGGGCGACGACCTGCTCGTAGTGGTCGGCGGCGACGGTGACCAGCACGCCGGGGACGGCGCCCGGGGCGCCTCCGTCGAAGCGGGCGGCGGGATAGCCGAGGCCGGTGTCCCACAGCGAGCCGGCGACGGTGGCGGGCTGCCAGCCGTCGGCGAAGGCGGCCAGCGCCGGCCACCGGGGCTGGCCCGGCAGCAGCGTCCCGTACACGACGACGCGGGCCACGTCGGTGGTCGCTCCGGGCTACTGGCGGCTGGCCACCCAGGCGTCGACCAGCTCGCCCAGGATGGGCAGGCGGAGCGCGCCCGAGCTGAGGGCGGCGTCGTGGAAGCCCTTGATGTCGAAGCGGTCGCCCAGCCGGTCGCGGGCCGCCTGGCGCAGCCGCAGGATCTCCCGCTGGCCGAGCTTGTAGGCCAGGGCCTGGCCCGGCATGCCGATGTACCGGTCGACCTCGATGGTCACCTCTTCGACGGAGACCGGGGTGTTGGCGGCCATGAAGTCGATCGCCTTCGACCGGCTCCAACCCAGGGCGTGCAGGCCGGTGTCGACGACCAGGCGGCAGGCCCGGATGGAATCGGCGGCCAGCATGCCGATGCGGTCGAGGTCGTCGCGGTACAGGCCCATCTCCTCCGCCAGCCGCTCGGCGTAGAGGCCCCAGCCCTCGACGTAGGCGGTGTTGGCCAGCGAGAACCGGCGGAACCGCGGCAGGTCGGTGAGCTCGGTGGCGATGGCGAGCTGGAGGTGGTGGCCGGGGATGGCCTCGTGGAAGGCGATGGACGCGGTCTCGTACCGGGCCTTGCTGGCCGGCTCGTGGGTGTTGACGTAGTACGTGCCGCCCCGGGAGCCGTCGGCCGCCGGGGGGAAGTAGTAGGCGCTGGGCGAGTCGGCGGCGAGGAACTCGGGCACGGCCTCGATGGCGCAGGACGACTGCGGGAGCCGGCCGAACCAGCCGGCCATGGCCGCCGTCGCCGACGTGAACGCCTCGTTGGCGTCGGCCATGATCTCGTCGCCGGTGGCGTACCGCAGCGCCGGGTCGGTGCGCAGGCGGTCGAGCACGGCGGCCGGGTCGCTGACGCCGAACAGGCGCTGGCCGACCTCGGCGTACTCGGCCGGCAGCTTCTCGGTGACCTCCTCGATCCCGATCTCGTGGATGCGCTCGGGCGCCAGGTCGACGGTGGTGTGGTGGGCGACGTGGGTGGCGTACAGGTCGTCGCCGTCGGGCAGCCAGGACAGGCCGCAGTGGTCGTCGTCGCGGCCCTGGGGGAGCAGCTCGCCGGTGAGGGTGTCGGCCAGCCGCCGGTAGGCGGGCCGGATGCCGTCGACCACGACCTGGCGCAGGGCGTCACGCCAGGCCGCCTCACCGTCCCAGCCCTCGGGGCCGGCCACGGTGGCGAACAGATCCTTGTCGACCGGCGTGGACAGGTAGCCCTCGATCATGTTGACCGAGCGCGACACGCAGACCGCCGCCGGCGTGCGCCCGGCGGCGGCGCCGTCGAGGAACCGGCGGGCGGCCTGGTCGAGGGCGGTCGGCACCTGCCGGAAGCGCTCGACGAGCATGGTCGCCGATCCGGCGTCCGGCGCCGACATGACCGGGACCGCCTGCATCAGCTCGACGTGGTACCCCGTCATCTGGTCGGACCGGAGCTCGGCCAGCCGGCGGTCGGTGTCGGCGATGGCGTCGCCCAGCTGGCCGGCCAGCTCACCCTGGGTGACGCGGTCGTCGGCGTCGAGCGCGTCCCGGTCGTACGCCTCGACCCGCTCCAGCATCGAGCTCCAGTGCCCTCGCCGCACCGCCTCCGCCTCGGCCGACAGGTCTTCGATCCGGTCGTCGAACCGGTGGTCGCCGAGCAGCGTGGCCGTGCTCGGGCTGGCGTCGAGCACCGCCTCCCAGTACTCCTCGGCCAGGGCGCGCAGCGACTCGTCGGGCATGGGGTCAAGGTACCGTGCCCCATGACCGAGTCCGCCCTCTCCGACGAGGCGGACGAGCTCTACCGGCCCCTCGACGGCGTTGTTCAGTGGGCGGCGGCGGCCGTGGGCGCGCCCGCCGGTCCGGTGGCGCGGCTCGGCCCGCCGACCACGGCGTGGGCCGAGCTGCTGGACCGGGGCGCACTGCTGGCCGCCGCCCACCAGTCCGGCGCCCTGGACGGCATGCACGACGGCGACCGGCGGGTGGCGTTGTCCCTGCTGCGGGGCCTGTCGCCGGTGGCCGCCCTGCCCGCGGACGTGGGGGACCACGTGCGGGCCAACGACGCCGCCCTGCGGCGGGTGATCGGCGCCGGCCCGGCCGAGCTGGCGTCCGAGCCGTTCATCCGGGACCTTCACCGGGTCGCGTGCCGGCCGCAGCTCACCCACCCCGTCCGGGGCGAGACCGGCGTGCACGACCACGTGCTGGCCACTGGCGACTTCAAGCACCACCCGAACCACGGGCGGGCCGCGTCCGGCGGCTGGGTGGCGCACGTGCCGGTCGCCGACCTGGCCGGCGAGATGGGCCGCTTCCTGGAGAGCCTGGGCGGTGACGACTTCGCCGCCCTCCCACCGGTGGCCCGGGCCGCCTACGCCCACCACGGGCTCAGCCACGTCGCCCCCTTTGCCGACGGCAACGGCCGGGTGGCCCGGGCCCTCGCCACCGCCCACCTGTGGCCGGCGACGGGCGTGCCGCTGCTGGTGTTCGCCGACCAGTCGCAGGAGTACGACCACGCCGTGGTCGCGGCTGCGGGCGGAGACGCCGCCGCCCTCCTCGGCTTCCTCGCCGACCGGGCCCGCGATCTGGTCGAGCTGCTGGACGGGCTCCGGGCGGCTGGTCCGACGACGCCGGAAGAGGGGGGCGCCCTCGACCGGTGGCAGGCCGGTACCGAGGCGGCGGCCGCCGTCGCCACCCTGCTGCCGGGGGCGGTCGACCGGGCAATCACCCGCCACCGCCGCCGCTCGGACCTGGGCTGGCTGTCGGCGTTGACGGACGCCACCGTCGAGCCCGGCCCGCCGTTGGTGATTCGGGACCCGATCACCGGCGTGGCCGAGCAGGTCGACGTCGACGGCCACCCGGTCGATGGGAAGGGCCTCCTCGCCCTGCGGGCGCGGGAGGCGGGGCTCACCCTCGAGGCGCCGCCCGCCGCCCTGCTCCCGTCGGTCTCCGACGCCTTCGGCTCCCAGCTCGACGGCTGGCTCGACCGCGCCGTCTCCACGCTCGCCCTGCGGGTGGCGGCCGAGCTGGAGTAGCCGCGCCGACCCGGGCCGACTGCGCCGGTAGGACGAGACCGTCCTATAGCCTGGATGCACTGAGCGAGAGGGCGTGCTGGGTGCGTTTCTGCGCCACTCCATCCGACGTAGCGCGCGCGGCCGCCTGCCGCCGCGCCCATTGCGCCCGATGAGCGGGCCCTTCGTCGGGCGGGCCCGGGAGCTGGCCGTGCTGGGCCGGGCGCTGGACGACGCCGGCGGCGGGCTGCCGACCGTCGTGGTCGTCGAAGGGCCGAGCGGCAACGGCAAGACCACCCTCGTCCGCCGGGCCCTCGGCGGTCGGGCCGACCTCCAGGTCCTGTGGGCCGCCGGCGACGAGGCTGAGGCCGAGCTGCCGTACGGCGTCGTCGGCCAGCTGCTGGCCGGAGTCCGGGGACCGTGGGCCGCCCCGGCGCCGGGCGACGACCCGCTCGCCGTCGGCGCCCAACTGCTCGACCTCCTCACCGAGCGGGCGGTCCGCGCCCCGCTGGCCGTCGTGGTCGATGACGCCCAGTCGGCCGACCCGGCGTCGCTGGCGGCCCTGAGCTTCGCCGTCCGGCGCCTGCGGACCGACGCCGTCGCCGCCGTCTTCTGCGCCCGCGACGGTGCGCCGGTCGTCCCCGAAGGCCTGCACCGGATGGCCGACGAGCGGGACCTGCGGATCCGCCTGGCCGGATTCACGCCCGCCGAGCTGGCCGAGCTGGCCCAGGCTCTCGGGTTCGGGCGGATCTCCGGCGCGACGGCGGAGCGGCTCTGGGAGCACACCGGCGGCAGCCCGCTGCACGCCCGCATGCTGCTCGACGAGATCGACCCCGCCACCCTGCTCCGGGGTCACGGGCCGCTGCCGGCGCCCCGGTCCTTCGCCCTCCTCGTCCTCCACCGTCTGGCCGGCTGCTCGGCCGACACCGAGGCCCTGGTGCAGGCCGCCGCCGTGCTCGGCCGGCGGTCGCCGCTGCGGCTGGTCGTGGCCCTCGCCGGGATCCCGGCGCCGGCGGAGGCGCTGCAGGAAGCGATCGACGCCGACCTCCTCCAGCTGGTCGACGCCGCCATCGAGCCCGCCGTCGCCTTCGTCCACCCGATGGTGTGGGCGTCGATCTACGGTGACCTCGGACCCGCCCGCCGGGCCACCCTCCACGCCCGCGCCGCCGAGCTGGTCGGCGGCCGGGAGGCGCTGGACCACCGGGTGGCCGCCGTCCTGGTCGAGGACGCGGGTCTCGCCGTCGAGGTCGAGGCCCGGGCCGTCGACGAAGCGGCGGCCGGGGCCCACGCGGCGGCGTCGTCGCACTTCCTGGCCGCGGCGCGCTTGAGCCCAGACCCGTCGCAGCGGGAGGCGTGGCGGCTGGACGCCCTCGAGCAGCTCCTGGTCGGTGGCGCGGTGGCCGGCGCCGCCGCCCTCAGCCCGTCGGTCGAGGGCCTGGAATCGCCCCGCCGCTCGTACCTGGCCGGCTGGCTGGCCTTCCTCCAGGGCGACCATGCGGCCGCCGAGCGGCTGCTGTGCCGGGCGTGGGACGGCGCCGCCGGACGGGATCCGGCCGTCGCCGGACGGGTCAGCCTCCTGCTGGCCAACCTCTGCAGCGTCCAGATGCGCCACGCCGACGCCGCCGCCTGGTCGCAGCGGGCCCTCGACAGCGGCAGCCCGGAGGCGGTGACCCGGGCGGTGGGGATCCTCGTCCCGTGCATGGGCGCGTCGGGCAGGGCCAGCGAGGCGCTCGCCCTCCTGCCCACCCTGCTGGACGAGGCCGCCCTCGAACGCGACGCAGTGGCCCGGCTGGGTCGGGGCATGGTCCGCATGTGGACGGACGACGTCCGGGCGGGCGCCGACGACCTCGCCGCGGTGGTGGCGGCCTGCGGCACCCACCCGGCGTCGTCGACCGGGCTGCTGGCCCTCGGCTTTCTCGCCGAGGCCGAGTTCCGGCTCGGCGACTGGGACGCCAGCGCGGCCCACGGCCAGCTCGCCGTCACCCTGGCTCGGGACTCCGGCCAGGCCTGGATGGAGCCGTTCACCCACGCGGCCGCGGCGTGGGCCGTCGCCGCCCGGGGGCAGATGGGCGACGGCGTCGACCACGGGGCCGAGGCCGTCGCCCGGGCGCTGCGTTTGGGCGACCCGGCCAGCATGACCTGCGCGGTCACCGCCGCCGCCCATGTCGCGTTCTGCCGGGCGGACCCGGCCGGGCTGGTGGACACGGTCGAGCCGCTGCTGGCCGCCGCCGGCCTGGGGATGCTGGAGGAGCCGGCGGTCCATCCCTGGCCCGAGGTCTACGCCGAGGCGCTGGTCGCCCTGGGCCGGCTCGACGACGCCGAGGCGGTGCTGGTCCCCCTGGAGGCAGCCGCGGGCGCCCTCGGCCGGTCGTCGTCGCTGGCCCACGCCGCCCGGGTGCGGGCCAAGCTCCAGGCCGCCCGGGGCGACGAGGCCAGCGCCGACGCCTCGTTCCGCGCCGCGCTGGAGCACGCGGCCCAGGTGGCGGCGCCCTTCGACCGGGCCCTGGTCGACGACGGGTACGGCCGCTTCCTCCGCCGGCGGGGCGAGCGGCGGGCGGCGGCTACCCACCTGCAGGCCGCCCTGGACATGTTCACCACGCTGGGCGCCGAGCCGTTCACGCAACGCTGCCGGCGGGAGCTGCTGGCCTTCGGGGCGACGAGGGTCGCCGCCCCCTCCGCCGCGGCGGGCACGCGGCTGACGCCGCAGGAGGCGGCCGTCACCCGCCTGGTGGCGGACGGGATGACGAACCGGGAGGTGGCGGCCGAGCTGGTGGTGAGCGTGAAGACGGTGGAGTTCCACCTGGGCCGGGTGTTCGCCAAGCTCGGCGTGCGCTCCCGCAGCCAGCTGGCGGCCCAGGTGGCCCGGCGCCGGGCCCTCGTCGGCGCCGGCGAGGACGAAAACTAGGGATTTCCCGGAAGCCAGCCCCGGATGCTCCGCCCTAGCGTCGCCGCCGTGCGATTCATCGTCGACCTGCACCCGGTCGAGCACCGGGTGGAGGGCACCCTCGCCGGCGAAGGCGCCGGGGAGCCGTGCCCGTTCTCGAGCTGGCTCGAGCTGCTCCGCCTGCTGGAGGCCCGGCTGCCCGCCGATGCCGCGGTTCCCGCCGTGGGCGTGGGGGTCATCGACCGCTGAGATGGTGAGGCGACGCGCCGCCGTCCTGCTGGCGACCGAGCTGCTGGTCGCCCTCGTCGCGGGCGTCGCCTTCGTGCTGCTCGCCTCGGTGGGGACGGCGCAGGCCGCGACCTGCACGATCAACTGGACGGGCGGGGGCGGCAACGCCCTGTTCACCAACGCGGCCAACTGGGACGCCGGCCGGGTCCCGACGACGACCGACTACGCCTGCATCCCGGCGGCGGCCGGCACAGTGACCGTGTCCACCGGCAGCACGACCATGCTCGGCCTCGACGCGGCCGGCGCCGGCCTGACGGTCACCGGCGGGACGCTGCACTTCACCGACGCCAACCAGCCGTCGTCGATCCGGAACCTGTCGTTCTCGGGCGGCACCATCCTCTTCGACGCCGGCGTCGACCTGACCCTCACCGGCACCCCGCAGTGGTCGGGCGGCGTGCTGGACGGGCCGGGCACGACCACGGTCCCGTCGGGGGTAACCCTCACGGTGAGCGGGGCGGTACGCCTCCAGTCGATCCACACGCTGCTCAACCAGGGGACGGTCAACTGGACGGCGGGCAGCTTCTGCATCGGCGGCGGGGCGGTCATCGAGAACCAGGCCGTGTTCAACGTGGTGGTCGACGGCCAGGGCATGTCGAACTGCGTCGGTGGGAACGCACCCAGGTTCCACAACGCGGCGGGGGCGACGCTGAACCGCAACGGCACCGCTGCCGGCGTCGCCACCATCGCCGTCCCCCTCGACAACGACGGGACGATCAAGGGCAACAGCGGAACGCTGGTCCTGAGCGGGGGCACCTCGGGCGCCGGCAGCTCCGGGGTCATCGACGTGGCCAGCGGTGCCACGGTGGAGATCAGCAACGGGAACAACATCTTCGTCGCCCCGGCGAAGGAGCAGGGGGCGGGCCTGTTCCGGGTCAGCGGCGGGACGATCACCGGCGACCTCGTCATCACCGGCACGGCGGAGTGGTCGGGTGGGGTGATGTCCGGGTCGGGCACGACCACGGTCGCCGCCGGCGCCACGATGAATGTGACCAACGCGGTCCGGCTGCAGTCCGGCTACACGCTGCTGAACCACGGGACGATCAACTGGACCGGGGGCAGCTTCTGCTTCGGCGGCGGGGCGATCTTGGAAAACCAGGCCGTGTTCAACGTGGTGGTCGACGGCCAGGGCATGTCGAACTGCGTCGGTGGGAACCCGCCCAGGTTCCACAACGCCGCCGGGGCGACCTTGAACCGCAACGGGACCGCCGCCGGGGTGGCCACCATCGCCATCCCCGTCGACAACGACGGGACGATCAAGGGCACCAGCGGCACCCTGACCTTGAGCGGCGGCACGTCGGGCGCCGGCAGCTCGGGGATCATCGACGTGGCCAGCGGGGCCACGGTGGAGATCAGCAACGGGAACACCACCTTCGTCGCCCCGGCGAAGGAGCAGGGCGCCGGCCTGTTCCGGTTCAACGGCGGCACCATCACCGGCGATCTCGTCATCACCGGCACGGCGGAGTGGTCCGGCGGGGTGCTGTCCGGGCCGGGCACGACCACGGTCGCCGCCGGCGCCACCATGAACGTGACCAACGCGGTCCGGCTGCAGTCCAACTACAAGCTGCTCAACCAAGGGACGATCAACTGGAACGCGGGCAGCTTCTGCGTGGGCGGCGGGGCGGTCATCGAGAACCAGGCCGTGTTCAACGTGGTGGTCGACGGCCAGGGCATGTCCAACTGCGTCGGCGGCACAGTGCCCAGGTTCCACAACGCCGCCGGGGCGACGCTGAACCGCAACGGCGCCGCCGCCGGGGTCGCCACCATCGCCATCCCCCTCGACAACGACGGCACGATCAAGGGCAACAGCGGGACGCTGACCCTCAGCGGCGGCACGTCCGCCGCCGGCAGTAGCGGCGTCATCGACGTCGCCAGCGGGGCCACGGTGGAGATCAGCAACGGAAACAACACGTTCGTCGCCCCGGCCAAGGAACAGGGCGCTGGACGCTTCCTCTTCAGCGGCGGGACCATCACCGGCGACCTCGTGATCACCGGTGCCAACGCCGAGTGGTCCGGCGGGGTGCTGTCCGGGCCGGGCACGACCACGGTCGCCGCCGGCGCCACCATGAACGTGACCAACGCGGTCCGGCTGCAGTCCAACTACAAGCTGCTCAACCAAGGGACGATCAACTGGAACGCGGGCAGCTTCTGCGTGGGCGGCGGGGCGGTCATCGAGAACCAGGCCGTGTTCAACGTGGTGGTCGACGGCCAGGGCATGTCCAACTGCGTCGGCGGCACAGTGCCCAGGTTCCACAACGCCGCCGGGGCGACGCTGAACCGCAACGGCGCCGCCGCCGGGGTCGCCACCATCGCCATCCCCCTCGACAACGACGGCACGATCAAGGGCAACAGCGGCACGCTGACCCTCAGCGGCGGTACGTCGGCCGCCGGCAGCAGCGGGATCATCGACGTGGCCAGCGGGGCCACGGTGGAGATCAGCAACGGGAACAACACCTTCGTCGCCCCGGCCAAGGAGCAGGGCGCGGGCCTATTCCTCTTCAGCGGCGGGACCATCACCGGCGACCTCGTCATCGGAGGCAACGCCGAGTGGTCCGGCGGGGTGCTGTCCGGGACCGGGACCACGACCATCGCCTCCGGTGCGTCCATCGACGTGACCAACGCGGTCCAGCTGCAGTCCAACCACACCCTGCTCAACCAAGGGACGATCAACTGGACGGCGGGGAACTTCTGCGTGGGTGGCGGCGCCGTGCTCGACAACGCCGGGCTGTTCATCATGGCCGCCGACGGCCAGAGCATCTCCAACTGCGTCGGCGGGAACCCACCCGTGTTCCACAACCGGGCCGGGGCCACGCTCGTGCGGTCGAGCTCGGCCACCACCGCGACCAAGGTCACCATCGCCATCCCCTTTGACAACCACGGCACCATCCGCCTGGCGTCGGGGATCCTCACCATCCAGGGCGACTACATCCAGCCGTCCGACGCCACCCTCGAGGTCGTGCTCGCCGGCACGACGCCCGGCGTCCAGTTCGGCCAGCTCGAGGTGACGGGGACGGCGACCCTCGGCGGCACCCTCTCCGTCCTGACCGCGGGTGGGTTCACGCCGACGACCGGGCAGACGTTCCAGGTGGTGACGTGCGGCACGGCCTGCAACGGGACGTTCGCCACGGTGACCGGCGGGACCGTCGCCTACGGCCCCCAGAGCGTCGTCGTCAACGGCACTGCGTCGGGCGCTCCGGCGGTCGGTCTCAACCCGACCAGCCTGACCTTCGCCACCACCGACGTGGGTACGACGACCGCGGCCCAGACCGTCACGATCCAGAACACCGGGAACGCGCCGCTGGCCGTCAACTCGGTGACGCTGACGGGCACCAACGCCGGTGACTTCACCAAGACGGCCGACACCTGCAGCGGCGCCACCATCGCCCCGTCGGCCAGCTGCACGGTGTCGGTCGCATTCACGCCCAGCGCGGCCGGCAGCCGGACCGCCGCCCTCAGCATCGCCGACAACGCCACCGGCAGCCCCCAGTCGGTCCCCCTCTCGGGGACGGGGGCCACGCCGACCACGACCACGACGTCGACCACCACGACGACGACCACCCTCCCGCCGACGACCACGACGACCACCACCGCCCCCTCGACGACGACCACCACGTCCACGACCATCCCGCCGGGCACGACCACCACCACCACGTCCACGACCGTCCCACCGGGGACGACGACCACGACCTCGACCACGGTCCCGTCCTCCACGACGACGTCCACCACGCCGGCGTCCACCACGACGACCGTGCCGACCACCACTACGGTGCCGACGTCCACGACGACGACCGTGCCGACGTCCACGACGACGACCGTGCCGCCGGACACCGGGCCGCCCGACACCACGCCCCCCGACACCACGCCCCCCGACACCACGCCCCCCGACACCACGCCGCCCACGACCACCCCACCGACCACCGCGCCGTCCACGACGACGCCGGCGACCACCACCCCGCCGGCCACCGAGCCCCCCACGACGACCCCGGCGACCACCGCGCCCCCGACCACTGCGGCCGGGCCGGCCACCACGGCCGCCCCGGCCACCACCGCGGCCCCGTCGCCCGCACCGGCGGCCACCCCGGTGGCGGCGGCCACCGAGACGCCGGTCCCGGCCACCACCTCCCCGGCCACGACCGTGGCCGCGGCGACACCGACCACCGTCCCCGCGGCCACGACCACCACCTCGGCGCCGCCGACCACCCTCCCTCCCGGCCCGCTCGCCGCCGCCGCCGCCCCGCCGCCGCCGGCACCCGTCCCCAGCGGGGCAACCTCCTTGGTGGCCATGTCGACCGCAGGCACGCCGTCGGGCCCGCCGGGAGTCGGCCTGCGGGTGGCGGGCGACGGCTACCCGGCGACGTGCGACACCGTCTACTTCTTCTTCGACGGCACCCGGATCGGCGAGGCCACGCCGAGCGGCGGCCGGGTGAGCGAGAGCCGGCTGGCCGTACCCGGCGAGGCCGACACCGGCCCCCACGAGGTGACCAGCTCCTGCCGGTCGACGGGCGAGCCGGTCATGCAGTCGGCCTCGTTCGACGTCGTCCACGCCGACATCCACCGGGTCGCCCCCATCACCGCCCTGCCCAGGCCGGACCAGGTCGACTTCAGCCTGTCGTCGATGCTGACCAGCGCGGCGGTGGTCGCCGGCCTGTTGTTCCTCATCGCCTTCCCCGGTGAGCTGTTCAACACCACGCTGGAGGAGCACTACGACGAGGTCCGGGGCTGGTTCGGCCTGAAGCCGAAGCGGCTGGAGGAGGAGACGGGGCGCAGCCAGGTCCTGCCGTTCGTCGGCTTCCTGGTCGTCGGCGGCCTGCTGTACTCGCTGCTGAACCCGGCGTTCCGGCTCGACCGCTCGACCATCGCCGCCGCCCTGGGCCTGGCCGTGGCCATGGGGATCGTGACCCTGGCCTTCGACATCCCGTCGCTGGCCTACATCCACCGCCACAGCGGCGACTGGGGCCGGCTGGTGATCCTCCCGGGCACGCTGCTCGTGGCCGCTGCCTGCGTGGCCCTGTCCCGGGCCGTCCACTTCCTTCCCGGGTACTTCTACGGGCTGATCGCCGGCATCGCCTTCCGCCGCCAGATCGCCAGCGCGGTCAAGGGCCGGCTGGTCGCCTTCTCGGCCGTGCTGGTCCTGGGCCTCAGCATCGCGTCGTGGCTGGCCATGCAGCCGGTGCGGGCGGCGGCGACCAAGCCCGGCGCGTCCTTCGCCCTGCTGACGCTCGAGGCGGTCCTGGGCGGCATCTTCTGGTGCGGCCTGGACAGCCTGGTCATCGGCCTCCTCCCGCTCCGCTTCCTCTCGGGCAGCGAGGTGCGGGCGTGGAGCCGGACGGCGTGGACCGTCCTGTTCGTCGTCACCCAGCTGGCCTTCGTGCACATCCTGCTGCGCCCGGGTACCGGCTACGTGGCCGACACCCGCCGCTCCCCGACCGCCGTCGTCATCGGCCTGTTCTTCGCCTTCGCCCTGTTCTCGGTGCTGTTTTGGGCCTACTTCCGCCTGCGCGACCGGGAACCGGAGGAGGAGGACTGGGTGGAGGTGGGCTGAGGCCTCACGCCACGCCTACCGGCAGGCGGGGCAGAGGCCTTCGAGGTCGATGCGGTGGTCGGTGACCGCGAAGCCGGTCTCCTCGGCGGCCAGGCGGGCGGCCTCGTCCAGCGCCTTCTCGAGGCGGGGCGACGAGGGAACGTCGGCCACCACGCCGCAGGCCGAGCACACCAGGTGGTGGTGATGGTGGCCGCTCAGGTCCTCGGCCAGCTCGAAGCGGCCGAGGTCGTCGGAGCCGGCCAGGCGGCGGGCGACCCCGGCCTCGCACAGGACGGTGAGATTGCGGTACGCCGAGCTCTGGGGCACCCCGGTGGCGGCGCCGAGGATCTCGGGCATGGTCATGGGGCGCCCGGCGGCGGCGATGGCGTCGACCAGCGCCCGCCGGCTCGACGTGTAGCGCTGGTCGAGGGCGGCCAGGCGCCGTGACGCCTCGTGGTGGAGGGTGGCGGCCTCGTCGGCCGGCGGATGGGTCACGCGGTGCTCGATCCCGGCGCGACGTGCCGGACCCAGTGCATGGACCGGCATGGTACGCCCGGGACGTCCCGGGATCGGCCTACAGGAACTCGGCCAGGTCCTCGAGGAGCTGGCCCTTGCCCTTGGCGCCGACGATCCGCTTCTTGGCCACGCCGTCCTTGAACACCATGATCGTGGGGATGCTCATGATGCCGAAACGCTGGGCGACGGCGGGGGCGTCGTCGACGTTCAGCTTGGCCAGGCGCAGCTTGCCGGTGTTCTCGGCCGCGATCTGCTCGAGGACGGGCGCCACCATCCGGCAGGGGCCGCACCACTCGGCCCAGAAGTCGACGATGAGCGGAAGGTCCGACCCACCGACCTCCTCGTCGAAGGTCTCGGTGGTGAGGTCCAGAAGATTGCCTGCCATCAGCGTTGTGCCTCCTCGAATGTCGGTCGGTAGAACGCCGGGGCGACCCTCGGCATTCCGGCGCCCCTCACCACTGGGTCGGGGTCTCGATGATGTCTGACTCGTGCGGCTGCGACTCCAGCCAGCGCTCGGCGTCGATGGCGGCCATGCACCCCGAGCCGGCGGCGGTGACGGCCTGGCGGTAGGTCCGGTCCTGGACGTCGCCGGCCGCGAACACGCCCTCGACGTTCAGGTGGGTGCCCCGGTGGGTGAGCAGGTAGGACGCGTCGTCCATGGCCAGCTGGCCCATGAACAGGTTGGTGTTCGGGTGGTGGCCGATGGCGACGAACATCCCGGTCACGCCCAGCTCGGACCGCTCGCCGGTCTTGACGTTCTCGATGGTGGCGCCGGTGAGGCGGTCCTCGCCGTGCAGCTCGACGGGGACCGAGTCCCAGACGAACTCGATCTTCTCGTTCTTGAACGCCCGCTCCTGCATGATCTTGGACGCCCGCAGGGTGTCGCGCCGGTGGATGACGTAGACCTTGTCGGCGAACTTGGTCAGGAAGTTGGCCTCCTCCAGGGCGGAGTCGCCCCCGCCGACCACGCCGATGGTGTGGCCTCGGAAGAAGAAGCCGTCGCAGGTGGCGCACGTCGACACGCCATGGCCGAGCAGCCGGCGCTCCGACTCCAGGCCGAGCATCTTGGCCCGGGCCCCGGTGGCCACGATGACGGCCCGCCCCCGGTACTCGACGTCGCCGACCCAGACCCGGCCCGGGCGGCTGCTGAAGTCGACCCGGTCGATCTTCTCGGTGAGGAACTCGGCGCCGAAGCGGGCGGCCTGGGCCCGCATGGCGCCCATCAGCTCCGGCCCCTGGATGCCGTCGACGAACCCCGGGTAGTTCTCGACCTCGGTGGTCAGCATGAGCTGGCCGCCGGGCTGGTCGCCGGTGGAGGACGGGGCCCCCTCGAACACCAGCGGCCGCAGGTTGGCCCGGGCCGTGTAGATCGCCGCGGTCAGGCCGGCGGGGCCCGAACCGATGATGATCACGTCGCGGGTGCCGTTCAGGGCACGTTCTGTCACGCGTCTCCAGTCTTCATGGACGCACCGTCCGTCATCGCGGCGCGGTGGCGGGGGCGGTCCGCTTCGACCACAGCAACAGACCGAGACCCAGGAATATTGCCCCGAGGATCATGTACGGGAGCCAGACCCCGCGGGGTAGCAGGATGTCGAGCACCCGCACGGCGAGGATGAGGGCCAGCACGCCGGCCATGGTGCCGACGATCGCCGCGACCAGCCCGAAGACGAGGATCCGCGCCACCTTGACCAGGCGGTCGGTGGTGTTGCTGCGGACCAGCTCGATGATGTGGTCGAGCCGGTCGAGCAGCTGCACGGTCCGGTCTGCGCCCTCCTCAGCCATGGACGGAGCCTACCCTCGGAGGCGTGCGCACTCCCCTCAGCGTCCTGGCCGGAGTGGCGGTGGCCGTCATCGGCGCCGCCGTCCTCGGCGAGTACGGCTTCGACGGCCTGCCCGTGATCGGGTCGGGGTTGCTGCTGGGACTGTTCGTGGCCGAAGGGGTACTGGCGGTGGCCAAGGTGGGCAGTCTGCTCGGGTCGGTGGCCAGCGGGGTCCTGTCCGCCGGATCCATGGTCTGGGCGGGGTGGATCGCCAACGGCCACCGCCTGGGCACGGTGCGGTGGATGGGCTGGGCCGCGGTCGCTCTCGCCGCCGCCGCCGGGGCGTTCAGGGCCCGACCGCCCGCAGCAGCTCGCCGCAGCCGTCCTGCGCCAGCAGCAACAGAGTGAACCCGGACGGGTCCGAGCCGTTCGAGAAGCCGAGGACGACGGCGGGGACGCCCTGACGGCGGGCGGTGGCGAAGTACACGATCTGCCCGAGCGACGGCTGCCGGGCCCGGGCCTGGGCCTCGCACGGCGGCGACCCTTGCCCGGCGGCATTGGGAGCCAGGCCGAGTTGCGAGGGCGCGGCTGCGGCCCCACCGGTGACCGGGGGGACCTTCGGCGCCACGGCGATGCCGGCCCGGGCCCGGAGGGTGGCGGCGTCGGGGATCTCGCCCAGGTCGGCGGCCGGGGCGGGGGCGATGGCAGCCCCGCTGTCGGCCGCGCTGCTGCGGGCCCCGGACGTGGGGTTCGACTCGAAGGCGGGGCCGGCGATCGTCGTGCGCTCGGTCGAGCGCCCGGTCCCGTGGAGCAGGGCGGCGGCGCCGAGCACGACCGCCACCACGGCCGCCGCCGCCCCCAGCAGCCACCCGCCCCGCCGCCGGGGCCGCAGCTGGGCGGCGGCGGGGGGCCGGGCCCGCACCGGCGCCGGCTCCGACGCGACGCGGCCGCCGTCGAGGGCGGCGGCGACGGCCGCGTCCCGGGCCGCGGCGGTCACCGGCTCGACGGGCGCGCCGACGGCGGCGGACACCGCCCGCAGCTGGTCGACCGTCGCCGCGCACGCCGGGCAGCCGGCGACGTGGGCCGCCCACTCGGGGGCCTCCCCGTCGACGTAGGCGCTGAGCGCCTCGAAGTCGGCGTGCTCGCTCATGTGGTGGTTGGACGCTCGGCGGCCGGCCCCTGGTTCCGGCCGGGGGCGAGAAGGGGCACGAGGGCGGCCCGGCCCCGGGCGATGCGGGAGCGCACCGTCCCCGGCGGCACGGACAGGGCGGTGGCGATCTCGTCGTAGGACAGCCCGGCCACGTCCCGCAGCACGACCGCGACCCGGAACTCCGGGGGCAGCGACTGGAGGGCGGCGTCCAGGTCGACCCGGGTGGTGACGCCCTCGGCGTCGTCCACCGTGGTGGCCGGCTCCTCCGGGCCCTCGGGTAGGCCCGGTTCGGGGCGTCGGCGGCGGCGCCGCAGCTCGTCCAGGCAGGCGTTGGTGGTGACCCGGTAGGCCCAGGTGCCGAACGCCGACCGGCCGTCGAAGCCGGGCAGCCCCCGGACGATGGCCAGCAGCGCCTCCTGGCAGGCGTCGGCCGCGTCGGTGGCGTCGCCGGTCATCCGCCGGCAGAGGGCGTACAGGCGGTCGTAGTGGCGCCGGAGCAGGGCGTCGAGGGCGGCCCGGTCACCGCCGCGGGCGGCGTCGACCAGCTCGGCGTCGTCCCGCCCCCCGGGATCGATGGCGCGGCTAGCCCCCGACGAGGTGCATGTCGGAGATGGTCACCGACGTCCCGTCGCCGAGGTCGGTGATCCACAGCAGCACCGCGGCCCCGGTCTTGTTGCCGAGGTCGAACGTGGTCGTCCCGGCCCCGATGCCCTTCTTGGAGGACTCGGGGTCGCCCCAGGCGTCGCGGGTGTCCTTGACCGAGTCGGCGACCAGGACCTCGGCCGACCAGCCCGTGCTGGGGGAGGTCACCGTCAGCTGCTTCAGCTTGTGGGCGGCGTCGAGCTTCAGGACGACACCGACGCCGGGCTTGAGCCCCCCGAAGTTCCGGGTGCTGTACTGCTCGGTGCTCCAGGTGGTGGACGGGTCGTTGTCGACCAGGTTGCCCAGGTCGGCGTCGTGCTCGCTGCCGCTGCCCGGCGGCGGGTCGAAGGACAGCGGCGTGGGGGTGGGGATGGCCTGCTGGCTGGCCGCCGGCTGCTCGCTGGGCTTGAGGTTGTCGAGCAGGCTCTGGCCCGTGTCCGAACGGGCAAAGAGGACCCCGACCACGCCCAGGGTCAGGGCCACGGCCACGATGGCGACCGTCGGCACCATCCACCGCCGCTCGGTCTGGGCGAAGCTCGGGGGGATGCCGCGGGGCGGGGTGTCGGCGTTGCCGACCGCACTTCCCACGGGACGGGGCACGTAGCCGGTCGGGGCCACCACGTTGGTCGCCTCTTCGGCCCCCAGGTCGACCGAGAGCAGGGCGGTCTGCAGGTCGGCGGCCGACTGGTAGCGGGCCTCCGGCGCCTTGGCCATGGCCCGGAGGACGACCTCCTCGACCGCCCGGGGGATGCCGCCACGGACCTGGCGGGGCGCGAGCGGGGTGGAGGTCACGTGCTTGAGAGCGACGGCCATGTCGGTGTCGCCGGTGAACGGGGGCCGCCCGCAGAGCATCTCGTACAGGACGACGCCCAGGGCGTACACGTCGGTCCGGCCGTCGACGGCCCGGCCGTCGACCTGCTCGGGCGCCAGGTACTGGGCGGTCCCGACGATCGAGCCGGTGCTGGTCAGGGCCTCGGCCGGGCTCGGCCGGTCGGGCTCGGCGTCCTCGACGGCCTTGGCGATGCCGAAGTCGGCCACCTTCACCCGGCCGTCGGGGCAGATCAGGATGTTGGCGGGCTTGATGTCGCGATGGACGATGCCCGACTTGTGGGCGTACTGGAGGGCGTCGGCGACCTGGGCCGCCAGGTGCACGGCCCGGCCGGGGGCCAGGGGGCCGACCTCGTTGAGGACCTGGCGGAGGGTCTTGCCGTCGACCAGCTCCATGACGATGAACGTGATGCCGTCGTCGGTGCCGGTGTCGTACGTCGCCACCACGTTGGGGTGGGCCAGGCGGGCGGCGGCGATGGCCTCCCGCCGGAACCGCTCCCGGAACGACTCGTCGGCGGCCAGGTGGGGATGGAGGATCTTCACCGCCACCGGGCGCCCGAGGATGTCGTCGACGGCCTCCCAGACCTCGGCCATGCCGCCCTTGGCGATGAGCCGCTTCAGCCGGTAACGCCCGGCGAGGAGGCGCTCGGTGTGAACGCCGGGGAGAGCCTCTGCCACCTAGGAGACGGTACCGCCCCCGCCCGGAGTCTGGTTCGCAGCCGGAGCCGCCGCGGTCTGGAAGGCGACGCCGATGGTGCGGGGCCCGGTATGGGCGCCCACCACCGCTCCGAGCTGGCCGACCACGATCCGGTCCCGGTCGAAATTGGGGGCCAGGAGGGCGAGCAGGGCGTCGACATCGGGGGCGTCGCCGTGGAGGACGGCGAGGTTCTCGGCCCCCGGGAAGGCGGCCACCTGGTCGGCCAGCCACCGCAGCGAGCGCGACCGGGTCCGCTGCTTGGGCCCGGGCTCGACCTTGCCGTCGACCACCTCGATCACCGGCTTGATCGAAAGGATCGACCCCAGCAGGGCCTGGGCCGCGCCGATGCGGCCCCCCTTCTTCAGGTACTCGAGGGTGTCGAGGCTGCCGAACACCTTGGTGCGGGCCGCCATGTCCCCGGCCAGGGCGACGATCTCCTCCAGCGTGGCTCCCGCCGCCGCCCGCCGGGCCGACTCGACCGCGATCATCCCCAGGCCGAGGGTGACCGACAGCGAGTCGACCACCTCCACCGGGACGACGTCGGCCACGGCCCGGGCCGCGGCCTGGGCCGACTCCCCGGTGGCCGACAGCTTCGACGACAGGTTGACGCACACCACCCCGTCAGCCCCGGCCGCGGCCGCAGCTCGGAACGCCTCCTCGAAGGCGCCCGGCGCCGGCGCCGCCGTCGACGGCAGGTCGGCCGACGTGGCGCACCGGGCCCAGAACTCGGTCGGGGTGAGGTCGCGGCGGTCGACCAGCTCGTCGGCGCCGAAGCGGATGGTGAGGGGGACCACGGCGATGCCCAGCTCGGCCACGAGCGCCTCGGGCAGGTCGCAGCTGCTGTCAGTGACGATGTGTACGGTCATTCGGTCTCGGGAACCAGGCCTCTCGCTCGGCGGCCCTTCATGGCATTTCGTCCCCACCAGACGGCCAGGAAGGTGGCCGCGCCCAGGGCGACGACGAGGCTGACGCCGGACGCGGCGGTCGACCGTATCGTGATGCGGGTCCTCCCCACCACCAGGTTGCCGTCGGGCGACTCCAGGGTGATGCGGATCGGGAACGCACCCGACGTCCGCGCCACCACCGGGAAGCGCTCGGTGGTGTTCTGGCGGGTCAGCTCCAGGTTCTCGGTGGTGCCCCGGGGGAAGTCGAGCTTGTCGCTCTCGATCTTGACCACCACCCGTACCGGCTTGCCCGTGTTGTTCTGGAAGGTGACCGGGATCTCGCCCGTCCGCGCGGTCAGGGTGATCGACCGGCCCGACGGCATCTGGATGGCGTGGAGCTGCTCGTCGACCAGCCGCCCCGCGCTCTCCAGATAGAGGTCACGCTGGCGCTTCGTCTTGAGGTCGGCGGACTCGGCCAACAGCAGCCGCTCCTCGATCACCGCCGACGTCGTGTTGCCCGAGCCGAGCACCGAGCCCAGTGAGTCGAGCTGGCGGCGGGCGGCCCGCAGGTCGGTGGCGACGTCGGCCACCCCGCCCGGCGACGCGCTCGGGGCCGCCGCCTTGCGCACCAGGAGGGCGCCGCTGTCGTCCCGGGCGTTGGGGACCGAGCCGAACAGCGTGTCCAGCGAGATCCCCTCCAGGATCGGCGACGCGGCCAGGCCGGCGGTGACCACATCGAGGAACTGGCGGCTGGGTTGCCAGCCGAGGGGGGCGACG
>JADMIO010604045.1_pt1 | contig 41268 bp, 26 predicted proteins | sample 8958161 | NCBI WGS metagenome assembly JADMIO01 (sample SAMN16585339, study PRJNA669376) | soil metagenome | isolation source: Crop rotation soil | place: USA: Cullars Rotation, Alabama | collected 2011 | reverse complement strand
ACTCGGCGGGCACCACCTCGCTGAGGAAGGAAATCCCGCCATTGGTTTGATTGGTCTGGCCGCGCCGCGCGCCGCCGCGCGTGGGCGGGTCGCCAGCGCGCGAGTCAGATTTTCCGGTGATGGGCGGCCGCATCGAATTCAGGCTTTGCATGAGCGTGGCGGGGTCGATGCGGAAGAAACGGGTTTGCAGCGGCTGCCGCGGTCTGGGGTTGGATTTGGGAGTGAAGACGACACCGTAGGTTTCAACCATGTATTGAATGGGCCGGTCAGCGATGCTGGCGATGATGTTGAGAATTTCCACGCAGGAAACATCGCGCAACTTGGTGCTCAGCCGGATCGTGGTACTGCCCAGATCAACCGGCGCCACGGGCAAGCCAGCGGCGTCCAGCACATTGGGATCCGAGGGAGCACCGTTAATCATGAAGTTCACACCTTTGCGTTCTGGATCGCGGTGGCGCACGTCGTCATTGAGGGCGCGCAAGACTTCGGACAACGGCAGGTTGTCGATGGGGCCGTACTCGGCGAAGCGCGTCGCGCGGAGCTTTTCGTAGATGGCCTTGCGTGCGAGATCCGTGAAAGGAGCATTCGTGGCGGGAGTGCCCTCAACCTTGAGTACGTTGGCGGCAGATTCATAGGCCTGCACGAGATCGAGGTAGTAAGCACCACCCGGATTTTGCGGATCGAGCATCAACGCAGCCTGCAGGTTGGTGCGCGCCGCTTCCATCCGGCCAGTCTCGTAGAAGAGCTTTCCGTTCTGAATGAGCCGGGCGACTTCAGGAGAGACCGTGGTGGAGGAAGTCGCTGGCGCTTTGACTTCAGTTGAGGGGTGGGCAGCAGCGGCGAATGCAGTGCCCAGGATTGATTTGCTCCACGCGCCCGCGCCACCGGCGTTGGGCTTCGTCAGCGCTGTGGCTCCCATCCACACTAGACCCGTGCAAACAACGGGTGCAAGAAGTCGCAAATACCAAGGCACGCGCCGGGTGATTTCGCGGTTGGCATGGAGTTGAAGCAGCCGCGCCACACGTTTGCCCAGCGAGGAGCGGAAGCCGCCGCCGTCCATGCCGAGCCAGCCGGCCAGCGCGGGACGCCGCAGTTGCTTGGCGCAGGCGAGGAGACATTCCGCGAGACGATCCGGTCCATCGGCGAGCAGCAGGCTGGACTCGTCGGCCACCAGTTCACTCGCATGATCGAGTTCATGCTTGGCCGGCCAGACAAGCGGATGCCACCACAGGATTGCGCAAGTGAACTGGCTAAACGCACGCCAGGCGGAATCAAAACCCGCCACGTGCGCCAGTTCATGCGCGAGTGCGACATCCTGTTGCTCCGAAGTGAATGCGGCTGAGAAATCTTGCGGCAGCACGATGGCCGGCTTCCAAACGCCAAAGGTGAACGGAGCGATGGCTCGCTTGCTGGTGAGCAGCACGAACTGGCGGCTGATTCCCATCGTCCCGGCAAGTCGCCGGGCTTTCGCGTTGGTGGTTTCGTCCGTGATTCGGCGGCTGAAGAATCGCATGGCCAGGGCCAGCCATTGAGCCAACAAGAAGCGGCCCAATAACGGCGCTGCAACGATTAGCCAGATGATGGCGGGCCAGCGAGCGTGCTGTTGCCATTGGAATCGGCCCGGCTCGGGCTCCGCGTTCCCAGGAGCAGAGGCCACGAAATCTGCTTCGTTGAATAAAGCCGGATCAGCATCCTTGATCGTGACGATAACTTTTCTTTGCCGCCCAGTCTGAACAGTTTGTTGCGGTGCGCGCAGCCAATTGCGCACGCCACTTAATTCACCCACCGTCACAAGCAACATCGCCACCATGAACATCTGCCACACCGCACGCCGCCACGACGCGGAGTGCAGACGCAGCGCCACGAGCTTCGCGACCACGAATACGATGGCCAGTTCCAGCGCCATCGTGCCGGCGAACTGCCACCACTCCCTCAACGTCGGCCACGCGTTCATTTGGATTTCTTCCTTTCGGCAATGAGCTTCTCGATCTTGGCCAGTTCCGCGCGGCTGACTTCCCGCGTATCGAGCAGGTGAGAAACGAGACCAGCCAGGCTGCCCTCGAAAAAGCGGTCGAGTAGATGGCCGGACATGTTGCTGGTCACGGCCTGTTCCTCCAGCGCGGCGCGGTAGATGAAGGTGCGGCCCTCCGCTCGATGTGTGACCAGCCCGCGTGCCTCCATCTTGCGCAGCATGGTGGCGATGGTGGTGTAAGCGAGGTCGCGCTTCTTGCGGATGGCCTCAAAAACGTCGCCGACGGTGGCCTCGCCGCGCTGCCAGAGCACCTGCATGATGGCGTGCTGGAGATCGCCGAGACGATGGGTGCGTGGTTTGCTCATAGTTTTGGTTAAGACGACCGCGGTAATACTACCTAGGTAGTTATGTGTCAAGCGCGGCGGCAAATGTTTTTGCTTTCGTCCGGAGCGCGGGTTTTCAACCCGCAGCAAGCTTCGCAGCGGTGAAACCAAGAACTCGCGGACACCGCTCCACATTGCTGCGGGTTAAAACCCGCGCTCCGGCAAGCCCTCCACTTCAGTTGCTTCTTTACGCGCCTGCGGTCGTCCGTAAGCATTCCGGCCGATGAGTTCGCTTCTGATTACCGGTGGTCGCGTGGTGGATCCCGCCAACAACTTTGACGCCGTGGCCGACGTGTTGTTGCGCGACGGCAAGGTCTCCGCGCTGGGCGCGGACGCCGCGAAGCAGGCTGGCGGGGGCTGCGAGCGACTCGACGCCACAGGCAAGGTGGTTTCCCCGGGACTAATTGATCTTCACGTCCATCTGCGCGAGCCGGGCCAGTCGGCCAAGGAGACCATCGCGACTGGAACAAAGGCCGCGGCTCAAGGCGGGTTTACCACCATCGTCTGCATGCCGAACACTTCGCCCAGCATCGACAATCCCGCCGCCGTCGCACTGGTGAAAGAGAAAGCCGCGCGCGAGGGCGTGGTGAATGTGTTCGTGACCGGCGCGATCACCAAGGGCATTGCCGGCGAGGAGTTGGCGCCCATCGGCTCGCTCAAGCAGGCGGGCATCGTCGCCATCACGGACGACGGCCATTGCGTACAGAACAACGACTTGATGCGCCGGGCCATGGAGTATGCGCAGATGTTTGACCTGCCGGTGATGGATCACTGCCAGGATTACGCACTCGTGACCGACGGCGTCATGCACGAAGGCTACTGGAGCGCGGCGCTGGGCTTGCGCGGCTGGCCGGCCTCGGGTGAAGACATGATCGTGGCGCGGAACATCCTGCTGGCTGAACTCACCGGCACCCGCATCCACTGTCAACATCTCAGCACGGCGCGCTCGGTCGAGTTGCTGCGCGCGGCCAAGAAACGCGGCGTGCCCATTTCGGGCGAAGCCTGCCCGCATCATTTTGTTCTCACCGACGCGGCCGTCGCCGGCAGTGATGAATTCTGGAGGAACGACGGCCAGAAGGTTTTTGGCTACGGCAACGGGGCCGCGAAACCGTCCTGGCCCAAGTACGACACCAATTGCAAAATGAATCCGCCGCTGCGCTCCGCCGCCGACCGCGAGGCGGTTCTTGAGGGCCTTTGCGACGGCACGATTGAGATTCTCTGCAGCGATCACGCGCCGCACTGCGACTTCGAGAAGGAAGTGGAGTTCGACTACGCGCCCTTTGGCATCACGGGCTTCGATACCGAGCTGCCCCTGTCACTGATGCAGCTTTACCACACCAAACGGCTTTCGCTTCCAGACCTCATCGCCAAGTTCACGGTCGCACCGGCGAAGCTGCTGAAGTTGAACAAAGGCACGCTGAGTGTGGGCGCGGACGCAGATGTAACGGTCATTGATCCCGATGTGGATTGGACCTACGACCGCACACAATCCGCCAGCAAATCGAAGAATTCGCCCTTCCACGGTTGGAAGCTGAAAGGCCGGGCCGTGGCCACCATCGTGGGGGGAAAGATTGTGTCCCAGTTGGGCTGACTCTGCGCTTGCCGCGCCTTCCTCGAATCCGCAAGACTCCGCCCCTCAAAATTTATGGCTGAAGCATTCCCGAACATCAAAAAGATCAAGTACGAAGGACCGAAGTCGAAGAACCCGCTGGCCTTCAAGCACTACAACCCGGGCCAGAAGATCGAGGGCAAGACCATGGAAGAGCACCTGCGCTTCTCCGTTGTTTACTGGCACACCATGTGTGGCGCCGGCGCGGACATGTTCGGCCTGCCGACCGCCATTCGCCCTTGGGAAAAGGGGCTCAAGGGTCTCGACCTCGCCAAGGCGCGCGTCCCGGTCTTCTTCGAAATCACCAAAAAGCTTGGCGCCCCTTACTACGCTTTCCATGACCGCGACATCGCGCCGCACGGCCTGACCCTGCGCGAGTCGAACAAGTATCTCGATACCATCGTGGCCCTGCTCAAGGAGCAGCAGAAGCGCACTGGCATCAAGCTGCTCTGGGGCACGGCGCAGTTGTTCGTGCATCCGCGTTTTGCTCATGGCGCGAGCACGAGTTGCAATGCCGATGTGTTCGCCTTTGCCGCGGCCCAGGTGAAGAAGGCGCTGGAAGTGACCCACGAACTCGGCGGCGAAGGCTACACCTTCTGGGGTGGTCGCGAAGGTTACTCCACGCTTTGGAACACCGACATGAAGCGCGAGCTGGATCACCTCGCCCGGTTCCTGCACATGGCTGTGGACTACAAAAAGAAGATCGGCTTCAAGGGGCAGTTCTACATCGAGCCGAAGCCCAAGGAACCGACCAAGCATCAATACGATTCCGACTCCGCGGCCTGCCTCAACTTCCTGCGCGAATACGATCTCATCGATCACCTGAAGCTGAACCTGGAAACGAACCACGCCACGCTCGCGGGCCACTCCATGCAGCACGAGTTGGAAGTCGCGGGCGCCGCGGGCGCGCTCGGCAGCATCGATGCCAACACCGGTGACCTGCTCCTCGGTTGGGACACCGACCAGTTTCCGACCGACATTTACCTCACCACGCAGTGCATGTTGAGCATTTTGAAATACGGCGGCCTGACCACGGGTGGCGTGAACTTTGATTCCAAGGTGCGCCGCGAAAGTTTCGAGCCGGACGACCTGTTCCACGCGCACATCGGCGGCATGGACGCCTTCGCGCGCGGCCTGAAGATCGCCGCCGCCATCCGCAAGGACGGACGCCTCGCCGACTTCGTAAAGCAGCGCTATTCGTCCTGGGACAAGGGCGTGGGCAAGAGCATTGAGCAGGGCAAGGAGAGCTTTGAAACCCTCGAAGCCTACATGCTCAAGAAGGGCGAAGCCGATGCCAACACCAGCGGCCGTCAGGAATACCTGGAGAACTTGATCAACGAGTTCATCTAAGCGGCGTTGGAGGGACGAGAGTCCCCAACTGAATCTCAAGCGGCGATCTTCGGATCGCCGCTTTTTATTTTGCGTCGAGCACGTCCACCGCAGCCCGCAACGCTCCAACCGTGAAAATCATCGGATACAGCCGTTCGAAGTACCAGAGCTTGGCAAAGTAAAAACCGATGGGCGACGGTTGGTCGAACGCGCCGGACTCGACGCGTTCGATCAGCCAGCTCACGCCACGCGCAACGGATTGTTCCACCAAGCCAGGCTCACCGAGTTGGACCGCGTTCGGATGCAGAAGCCCGGCCAGAGCCCCGACCGCCAGTGCCGTTTCCTCGACCGACACAGCACCGCCTCCTCCCCCGCTCCAACCACCATTCGGCTGTTGAGCGCGCACCAGCCATTGCATCCCCCGCCATTGCCGCTCCAGCGCAAGATGCATTCCTTCGATGAACGGTTTGCGTGCCTCGTGTCGGGCGAAAAAGGCCGCCGCTTCGCCCAAGGCGCACAACACTCGGCTGGTGCCATAAACGGGATTGATGTCTTCCGGCTCATGTTGGTTGCCGAACCAGAGTGGCAACCACGAGCCATCTTCCTTCTGGGCGCCACAGAGAAAACGCAGCGCACGGTTCCACGCTTGGACAAGGCGCTGTTGCAGCGCGGGTGGGACATCATCAAACCACGCCAGCCACGCTCGCGCCGCGTGCGCCGTGATGTCCGCGCTGCTGCGATCAAAGGGCAGCGCGCCCCAGCCGCGGCAGAAGGTCGGGATGCCGCCGTCGCGATTCTGCAAATTGAGCAGCCAGCGAACGCCCATCTCTGCGGCGCGCTGGCTGTCGGCGATTTGCGATTGGCTCATTGAGGGACGCAGCTTCGCCAACGCCAGCAGCGCGCCCGCCGTGTCGTCGGCGTCCGGCACGCCCCCGGGCAAATCCGTCCACGCCCAGCCGCCGGGCGCCGCGTGGGTGTAGGGATGCTCGGTGGGGTATTGTTGTTGCAGAAGCCAGTTAATGGGGGCTTGGGGCTTGAGGCTTGGGGCTTGGGGAAGAGCGTCTATGGCCAGCGTCGTGCACCACGTCGAAAGATTCGTATCAATGGGCCAGTTGCCGTCGGCGCGCTGCGACTGGAGCAGGAATTCCAGGCCACGTTGCGTGACAAGGTGGTTTGCCTGTCCGCTCGCGGCGAGGCTCATCGTCACGAAACTGGTCAGGGGCGTCGCTTCGAGGAAGCCGCCGTTGGCCGGCATAATCTCCTTGAGATTGCCCAACGTTTTCTCCCGCGTGGCCCGGCGAACAAACCACGCGAATGGATTGCGCGACGGGGCATGCACATGCCGCGCCTGCCCGATGGCGATGAGCGCCGGCAACGCGTAACTCACCACCGGCAAGCGCAGCGCGGCGAAGAGCTGATGCGGGCACGCGGCCAGTTCAAAAGGCAACGGAATGACATGCCGCCACGCCTCTCGCCCTTCACCCAGTCGCCCCGCCAGCGCGCACATCGTCAGGATGGGAACGGAAAATGTGCGGTCCTTCCCGTAGCGGGCGATAATCGCCCCAGCAAGTTGGTCTGGAGAAATGCCCCCGGCTTTTTCTGTCAGCCATCGTTCTGCTCCATGAACTGCAGCTGAATACGTCACATCAGCCCTTGCTGCACCGAACGCCGCCCAACCCAACGTCGTGGTGCTGATGTTGCTCAGGCTCTTCGTTGTGTCGCCCCAGCCGCCGTCGGCGTTCTGATGCCCGGCCAGCCAGCGCAGGCCGCGTTCAATTTTGGGTTTTGGGTTTTGGGTTTCGAGTTTCGCGAAGGCGTTGTGCTCCAGCCCGAGGGCGAGTGCCGTGACCGCCGTCGCCGTCGAAAGCGCGCTGCCGCTCAGTTCGCCCTCCCAGAAGCCGCGTTCGTTGCGTTCCGCGAGCAAAGCCGCCGTCGCCTTTTCAAGCGCGGCTTTGAGCCGTACGGCATCAACAGTCGTCGAAGACACGGCGCGGACTGTGGAGAAACGCCCCGCCAACCGCCAGTCGGTAAACTGTCTGAGCCAGCTAGCAACCGGTGTATTTGCCCGGGGGATTAAACATGACGTCAGTGCGCAGAACGTATTTGCGTCCTTCACGAATTGTAGCCCCCTCGTGAAAGAGTTCGTGGCGGAAAACAAGTGCCATGCCTGCTTTTGGCGTAACGGCGGCCTCGTCGAACTTGGTTTCACCGCCTTCAAAGCCGTCGTTCAGGTAGATCATGAACGTCAGTTGACTCATTTCGCCATTCTCGCGGCGAAACGGTGCATCGACATGCCCGGCGAACTGCTGGCTCGGATCGTACCGATAAAACCGGATGCGTTCGTTGAAGCCAATCGCCTGTCGTCCGTTTAAGATTCTCGGGAGGCACGGAAATGCTCGCATCCAAAGCGTGCGGGCCAGATTCCCGTCATCGAGAATGACGCGGTTGTTATTGCGAATCTCCGGCTGCAATTTGGCGCCACTCACCGTGGACAACGTGGCCGCCTCATAGCCAAGTCGCTCGCTCAAAGCGATGTATTCACCACATTCTCCACCAGACAGATACTCCGGGATGGTAAAGATGCCTTCGGCAACTTTCTCGCTGTTCATCGCCCGCCTCCATGCTTATTCCCGCCCTGCCGCAGCAATGAATGGTTTCAGTTCCTCCATCAGCTTGGCGAAGCCTTCCAGTGTCAACTGTTGCGCGCCGTCGCTCCAGGCTTCGGCGGGATTGGGATGCACCTCGATGAGCAGCGCGTCCGCGTTCATGGCCGCCGCGCCTTTGCACATGGCGGCCACGAGGCTGGCTTTGCCAATGCCCTGGCTGGGGTCGATGACAATCGGGCAATGGGACTCGTTCTTGATGATCGGAATGGTCGAGAGATCGAGTGTGTTGCGCGTGTAGGTCTCGAAGGTGCGGATGCCACGTTCACAGAACATCAACTGGGCATTGTCGTTCGCGAGGACGTATTCGCCGGCGAGCAGCCATTCGTCGATCTTCATTGAGAGGCCGCGCTTCAGAAGCACGGGCTTGCCGGTTCTGGCGGCGGCGATCAGGAGTTGAAAGTTCTGCGCATTGCGCGCGCCGATTTGGAGAATGTCGGCGTATTCCGCGACCATCTCGGCATGCTGTTCGGAAAGGAGTTCGGTGATGACGGCGAGTCCTGTCTGCTTGCGCGCCTTGGCCAGCAGCTTCAAACCCTTCTCGCCCAGCCCTTGGAATTCGTACGGCGAGGTGCGGGGCTTGAACGCGCCGCCGCGCAGCACCGTCGCGCCAGCTTTGGCCACGGCTTCGGCGGTGGTCAGCAACTGCTTCTCGCTCTCGACCGAGCACGGGCCGGCCATGACGACGAATTTCTTCCCGCCCACGACGGTGCCGTTGGGCAGCGTGATGGTGGAGTTGCCCTTGTGCGCTTCGCGGCTGACGAGCTTGAAACGCTTCTGTACCGGCATCACGCGTTCGACCTGCGGCCACGACACGAGGGTTTCCAGCGTCTGATGCTTCCGCTCATCGCCAATGGCGCCGATGACGACGCGCTCGACGCCGCGCATGACGTGCGGCTTGTAGCCAAGCTTCCTGATTTCACGGAGCACGGCCGTTTCGTCTTTTTTTGAAGTGTCGGGTTTGAGAACAATGATCATGTTTTTCTGGGTATTGGGCCGGAGGTCGTCACAAAAAAACCGCAGGTGGCGACCTGCGGCATATTGACGTTTCGAATGTCAGCGCAACCGCAGATTGGCCGGGCTAAAATAGCCGGCAAACCAGGCATAAAACCAAAAGCTGCGTGACATGGGCGAAAGCTAGCAAACGCCGGGATGCGGTCAAAACAAATGTCCAGATGGCCGGGTGTGATTCAACCCGGCAGCCGCTACCCAGCGATGGGCCCCAGCGGGGAAGTTTCTGCGTGACACCAAAACTTTGTTGCCTATATTGCGCCGCTCTTTGGCGGACGACCCTATGGTCTAGCGGTTAGGACACCTCCCTTTCACGGAGGTAGCCCGGGTTCGATTCCCGGTAGGGTCGCCATTTTTGAGGATTGAAGTCGGGGGGAAGAGGGCTAAAAGAGGAAAAATTCATCGCAGGAACCACAACCTCCCGCCTCAAAATAACTCCTTGCCAGCAGGTCGGGCGCTGCTATTTTCCGCCCTCCTTAAATCTGGAACAGCATTAGGAACAGGACATTTTATGGCTCGTATTTGCGAATTGACCGGCACAGGCCCCATCAAGGGCAGTCACATTTGGCGCTCGGGTAAGGCCAAGAAAAAGGGCGGCATCGGCACCCACGTCACCGCCACGACCAAGCGCCGCTTCTTCCCCAATCTCCAGCGGGTCAAGGCCATCCTGCCCAACGGCGAAGTCCGCTACCTGCGCGTGACGGCCAGCGCTCTCAAGAAGGGGCTCGTGACCAAGGCGCCGCGCCGCACCTGGAAGAAGGACGCTCCCAAGAAGGCGGCCTAAGTCATTCCCAGGATTTTCGAGAGCGAGGTGAACAGCCTCGCTCTTTTTTTGCGCCCGGGCTAGGGGCTGCTGCTGTCCGGTGGCTGCTCTTGACGCTTGAGGGACAAGTTCGCCACGCGGGTTCCGTCCACCTCCTCCACGACCAGATGGAAGGCCCCGACCCGCAGCACGTCGCCCTCCCTCGGAAAACCGCCCTGGCGATGTGTGACCCAGCCGCTCACCGTGGTGACGCCTTCCTCGAGCAAGGTTTCCCCGACGAGGGCGGCGAGGTCGTGCAAGGGCAGCGCGCCATCCACCGACCAGGTGTTGGTGTCCTTCTTCACCAGCAACGGTTTCTCATGATCGAATTCGTCCTGAATCTGCCCGACCAGTTCCTCGATGATGTTTTCCAAGGTGACCAGCCCGACGGTGCCGCCGTATTCGTCCACCACAAAAGCCATGTGGACTTTGCGTTCCAGGAAGATGTGCAGCAGCCGGTCCAAGTGCGAGGTCTCGGGTACATAAACCAGCTTTTTGGCCAGGGGTAAAAGGTCGCGCGCGGTTCCCGTCCGGTTTCTCGCGGCGAATAGATCCTTCACGTGCACAAAGCCCAGGGCGCGATCGAGATTGCCATGTTCAAGGATCGGATAGCGCGAGAATCGGGTCTGTTCGGACTGCACCAGGCATTGCTCAATGGTGGCGTCGCCATCGAACGAGGTGATTTCCCGGCGGGGCCTCATGACTTCACGGGCGACGCGACGGCGGAGGTCAAAGGCGTTGAGCACGATGTCGCGACCCAGGCCGCCGGAATCCTGAGCCTGGCTCGAGGCAACCAGCAGGCGGAGTTCCTCCTCGGAGTGCCGTTCGCCCTCGCTGACGGGATCGATGCCAATCTGGCGGAGCAGCCATTGGGCGGCGTGGTTGAGCAGCCAGATGAACGGAAAGGCCAGCCGGTAAAACCACCAGAGCGGATGCGATGTCCAGAGCGCGACCGGCAGCGTCTTTCGAATGGCCAGTGCCTTGGGCCCAAGCTCTCCGATCACCACCAGCAGGAAAGTGTTGATGAAAAAGCCGAAGCCAAAAACCATGCCATGCCGCACGGTCGCGGACTCGATCTTCAAAATGGAAAACAGCGGCGCGAGCAGGGTTTCAAACACCGGCTCGACCAGCACGCCAAGTCCCAGGCTCACCAGGGTGATGCCCAGTTGCGTCGCACCGATGGTGGCGTCGAGGTTGGCCATGAGCCGGCGGGCCAGGGCGGCGCGGCGATGACCCGTGCGGATGAGTGGATCGAGCTGGGTGACCCGAATTTTCACCAGGGCAAACTCGGCTGCGACGAAGAAACCGTTCAGGAACACCAGCACCCCTACGGAGAGCAGCCGCCAGAAGAGGCCCATGAATTCGTCGAGGCTCACAGCTTCACCTCGCCGAAGACCGCCTTGAGCAAATCCTGCAGGCTTACTATGCCGATCTCACGGCCATCGCGCGCCAGCACAATGGCGAGGCGCTGCCCGGCGCGTTGCAAATGGCGCATGGCCTCCTCCAGCCGCATGTCCACGTCCACGAAGGCGGCGGGCTTCACATAATCGCTGGCGCGTTTGGATGGATCCAGGTCCTCGCGATAAAGCAACGATTTGAGATTGAAGACTCCCGCGATGCGCTTCGTGTCCCCGACGGATCGCCAGACCGGCAGGCGGCTCAGTCCGCGTTCCCGGCACAGCGCGAGCGCATCCATTACCGGGGTGTTCATCTCCACGGTCACGGCCCGCGGCATGGGCACGAGGATGTGTGAGACCGTGAGGTTTTGCAGATCGAGCACGCGGTTGATCATGCCGCGCTCCTCCGAGGAAAGTTCCTGGGCCGATTCCTGCATGAGCACCCGCAATTCCTCTCGCGTGCCGAAGATCTGGGGCTGGAACGTCTGCCCGCCGGACCAGCGCAGCATTCCGGTGGAGAGCCAGCGCAGCAGCGCCACGATGGGGCGCAAGACAAAATGCAGAACGCTGAACAGGCGCGAGAACAGAAGACAAAGCCGGTTCGGATACAGCCGGAAAAGCATCTTCGGAAACAGCTCGCACAGCGCGTAGAATGCCAGCGCGCCCAGGAGAAATGTGGCCGCAAAGAACACCGGGTGGGCTCGCGCCCATTCGCCCAGCAACACCACCACGAAGCTGGCGACGCCGAAATTGGACAGCGTGTTGCCCGCCAGGATCGTCCAGAGAAACTCCTCGGGATGCTCGAGGTAGCGATTCAGCCGCCGGGCGTTCGTGTTGCCCGAGCGCACCAGCCGGCGGATACGCACCCGGCTCAAGGCAAACACCCCCGCCTCCATCCCGGAGAAGAAAAATGACAGCCCCAGCCCGAGGGCGATGAACATGAGGTAAGCGGAGTTCATGGCGGAGGAATTCGGAATGACGAAAACCACGGACACGCGATCCGCCCTGCCCTTCGGCCTTCGTCATTCGACATTCGACATTTGGGTTTCCCTCTCATCGCTTCACCACCCGTTCGACGGTCACCTCGCGCACGGCCCGGTCGTCCACCCGGGAGGCAGTGAGCTTCAGGCCGCGAAAATTCACCGACTCGCCCGTGTTCGGCACCACATCCAAAAGCATCGTGACCAGTCCGCCCATGGATTCCACCTCGGGCACGTCGCCAATGTCCGGGCATTCACGGCGAAAATCCCGCACCGCAACCACGCCGCCCACGCGCCACCGTTCGCGGCCCAGTTTCTCCATGACGAGATGCTCCGTTTCATCCGCGTCGCGAATCTCGCCCACCAGCTCCTCCAGGATGTCCTCCATCGTAACCACGCCCGCGGTGCCGCCGAATTCGTCCATCACGATCGCGATGCCGCGGCGCTGGCGCTGCAAGGCGATGAAAAGTTTGAGCAGGTTCATGCTCTCCGGGACGAAGGATGGAAACTCGATGGCCTCGGCCAGGTCCACGCCCGGGTCGAGCAAGAGCTTTTTCGTGTCGAGCACGCCGACGATGGTGTCGGGCGTCTCATCGTACATGGGCAGATGCCGGTGCCGCAGCCGGCGGGCTTCGGCGATCATTTGGTCAACCGTTAGATCGTCGGGGATGGAAGACATGCGCGAACGCGGCGTCATGGCGTCAGCCGCGGTTCGTTTGTCCAGGCTGATGATCTCGAAGATGATCTCCTTTTCACGCACGGCCAGGGCGCCGTGCTGGGCGGCCACCTCCAGCAGTTCGCGGTAATCCTCCTCGGTCGCATTGCTTTGCGGTTTGACCGCCCGGGCCAGCACGCCTTGCAGGAGTAGATTGTTCAGGGCGGTGGCCAGACGCTGCACGGGGCGAGTCACGCTTTGCAGCCACGACATGGGGCGGGCGACCCGCAACGACCAGGTTTCCGGCGAACGTACCGCCAGGGTCTTCGGCAAAGCTTCGCAACCCACCAGAATCAGCACGACCAACCCCCCGACCGTGGCCAGCACTGAGCCATTGAGCCACAGCGTGACCCCCAATCCAATGGCCACCACCAGAGCATTGGCCACGGTGTTGCCCAATACCACGGTGGCGAGTAATTCCGACGGCTGGCTCAGCAGCCGGGCCACGATGGCGCCCTCATTGGGAGCACGATCGGCAAGTTGTTCCACCTGCCACTTGCCCAGGGCGAACAAGGCGGACTCGGCGAGCGCGAAGAAAAAGCTCGCCGCGGCGAAGAGCACAACTCCCAGCACGACCAGATAGGGCGTGAAATCCACGGCGGAAGTTATTCCGAAGGCTCCGGCGGACAAAAGGGAAAACTCGGCCGGACCGCGTCAAAACCGCCAAATTCGAGGTGCCGAAGCCAGTGCCGGAAAAGAAGGTTGAAGTGCCGGCGCGGCTTCGCGATATTCCGCGCCGCTTGTCCTTGGACAGGCGTGGTTCGGGGCGTAGCGTAGCCTGGCTAGCGCGCTTGCTTGGGGTGCAAGAGGTCGAGAGTTCAAATCTCTCCGCCCCGACCATTTCTTTTAAGAATTCTCCCGCCGCAATCCTGTTGTCGATGATGTCCCCGATCGCTGCCCGAAGAGCCTGCGGACGGGCATAAACCCCTCCCGCGCGGCCTCAATTAGGGCCGCTTTATGGTCGATACCATTGGGATGAAGCCGCAAAGCGTTGTCCCTTGGCCCGTCGCGTGGTTGCTCCCACTATTCCTGGCCGCCTGGGAGGGAATGACCCTGTCCCTGATGGCGGCGGCTCCGCCCGTCACGATCACGTCGCCAGTCGATGGCGCGGTGTTGGACGCGCCAGCATCGTTCCAGTTGCGGGCCACCGTCTCCGGCGGCGGCAACAGCGTGGCGCAGATCGAATTCTTCCAGGGCACGAACTCGCTGGGCGTGGACACCGACAACCCTTATCGCGTGGATGTGAACAATCTGCCCGCCGGGACTTATACTTTCACCGCCATTCTCACGGACAACTCCACGAACACTTCCACCAACGGCGTCACGATCATCGTGAACGAGCTGCCGGTGGTCACGGTCACGAATCCCACCGACGGGGCCGGGCTGATCGCGCCGGCCAGTTTTGATTTGCAGGCCACCGCTTCCGATGTCGCCGGCAGCGTGGCCCAGGTGCAGTTCTTCCGCGGCTCGACGTTGATCGGTACGCTGACGAATGCGCCCTACAGTGTGCCGGTGGTGAGGCTGGCGTCGGGCAATTATCGATTCGATGCGGTGGCCACGGACAATCTGGGCGGAACCACGCGCGCCCGCATTGACATCCTCGTGAAATCGCGCCCCACGGTGGCCTTCACCGCGCCCGCCTCCGGCGCCCGGCTTTTCGCGATGACGAATCTCGTGACCGGCACGGCGGATGACAGCGACGCAGTGGACGCGGTGGAGTTGTCGGTGAACAGCGGCGCCTTCACCCCCGCCAGCGGCACGAAGAATTGGAACATGCCGCTGGTGTTGCCCGCTGGCACGAATGTGTTGCAGGTGCGGGCGCGTGATGACTTCGGAAATTATTCCCTGACCAATCGCCGGAGCTTTTTTCAGGTGGTGACAAGCCAGTTGACGCTGACGATTCAGGGAACCGGCACGATCAGCGGCGCGACGAACGGACAGGGCCTGGAGGTCGGGCGCGGCTACCATCTGCTGGCGACACCGGGCTCGAACTCGGTGTTCTCGAACTGGACGGGGCAGGTTTCCGGCAATTCCAGCACCTTGAATTTCATCATGCAGTCGAACCTGGTCATCCAGGCGAATTTTGTGCCGAATCCGTTTCTCCGCGTGGGCGGCAGCTACAGCGGACTGTTTTATGAAACCAATGGGGCGCATCACGAGAGCTCGGGTGATGTGCAACTACGCGTCTCTTCCAGCGGACGCTACTCCGCCGTGCTCCGGCTGGCGGGGCGACGTTATGCCACCTTGGGCCGGTTGGATCTGGAGGGCCGCGCGACGAACGTCATCGTGCGGAGGGGAACGACCCCGCTGACGGTGCGTTGGACGGTGGATTTGCAAGGCCTGGATGAAGTGACGGGCACGGTCACGGATGGCCAGTGGATGTCGGAGTTGCGCGGTGACCGGGCGGTTTTCAATGCCGTGACGAATCCCGCGCCGCTGATGGGCCTTTACACTTTCGTGCTGCCGGGCAGCCCCGCAGCGGGCACGCCGGAGGGCGACGGCTGGGGAACGTTGCGCGTATCGAGCAACGGAGTCGGCTCGGCCACGGGCAAACTGGCGGACGGAACTGATTTTCTTCGGAAGGCGCCGGTCTCGAAGAACGGCTCGTGGCCGCTCTACGCGCCGCTCTACCGCTCGAAGGGATCGTTGCTCGGCTGGATTCAATTCGACACGAACGCGCCCCTGACGGACTTGGGCGGCTCGGTGGCCTGGTGGAAACCGGAAGTGCTGGGCGGGCGCTTTTATCCGGCGGGGTTGACCTTCCAAACGACGCTCGCGGGTTCGCGCTATGTTGCGCCGGCCACTTCGACCAACCGGGTGCTGGACCTGACCAACGGCGTGGCAATCCTGACCGGCGGCAATCTCAGTCAGGCATGGACGAACGAGTTCATCCTCGGCGCGAACAACCGGGTGACCAACACCAGCCTGAATAGTCTCTCCGTGACGTTGTCGCTACCGAGCGGCACGTTCAAAGGAAGTTTCTACGATACGGGCGTTGTTCGCAGCGTGAGCTTCTCCGGCGTGCTGCTTCAGAAATCCACCAGCGGCTCCGGCTTCTTCCTCGGCACGAATCAAAGCGGCCGGGTGCTGCTCGAAGGCCGGCCTTGAACAGGCGCGCCTTCACTGTGTCGCGGCCCCGGTGGTGTGCAAACTTCTGGGCCACCAGGTAGAGCAGACCAAAAATCACCATCGATAAATAGCTGATCCATTCGTAGTGCGGTCGCATAGGTGACGTCGGGCCGCAGGAATTAAACGGTTGGTGCATTGACAAGCGGTAGTCACTACTATTCGTTTGCATAGTATGACGGATTTGACCGCAACCCAGCGCAAAGTCTTCGACTTCATCCACCAGAGGCTGAGGGCGGGCAGTCCCGCGCCTTCGCATCGCGAGCTGTGCGCCAAATTCGGTTGGAGCAGCCCCCGCGCGGCGGCCTGTCATCTCGAAGCGATCATCCGCAAAGGCTGGCTGGAGACGGACGCAAGCAAGGCTCGTTCGCTGCGATTGGCCAGGGCACTCAGGCCAGCATCGCATACGGTGGTGGAAATCCCCTTCCTCGGTTCTATTCCGGCCGGGTTTCCCGACCAGCGGGGGCAGGTTGCAGGCAAGTGCATTCCGGTGGCCATCGAGTCCATTGGTTTCAAAACCACGGCCAATTTCTTCGCCCTCCAGGTGACCGGCGATTCCATGATTGGCCGGCACATTTGCGATGGCGACATTGCCCTGCTCGAACACGGGGCGGAACCGCGCTCCGGTCAGATTGTCGCCGCCATGATCGATGGCGAAGTGACGCTCAAAACGTTTGTCGCGAAAGGCCGTGAACAGTTCCTGCGAGCGGAGAATCCCAAATATAAGGACCTGTTTCCGGCCGAAGAGCTGGTCATCCAGGGAGTGCTGAAAGCCATCATCCGCCGTTCCAAAACATGAGAGGTGGGACCGTCTTTGACCAACCCGGCATGACACCCTTCCGCCCGCATGAATTCACGACCGCCACGCACCATCGTCCACCTCGACGCGGACGCATTCTTTGCCGCCTGCGAGCAGGCGGCGGATGCGAAGCTGCGCGGCAAGCCGGTGGCCGTGGGCGGCGCGAAGCGCGGCATCATTGCCTCGGCCTCGTATGAGGCGCGGAAATTTGGCGTCAAGACGCCCATGCCCACGGTCCGGGCGCGCAAGCTCTGCCCCAGGCTGATTGTCCTGCCGGGCAATTACGAAAGCTACGAGTGGTTCTCGGAACGGATGTTCAATTACTGCCGCGATTTCACGCCCGACGTGGAGGAGACCGGCATTGATGAAGGTTTCTTTGACCTGACGGCCAACCGCAGCAAGAGCGCGGTGGACATTGCCCAAATCGTTCGCCAGGCGATCACGCAAAAACTGAAAATCACCATCAGCGAAGGCATCGGCTCCAGCAAGCTGGTCAGCGCCATCGCTTCCAAACTCGGGAAACCGGCGGCCTTTCGTGAAGTGTTGCCGGGCCGGGAACGCGACTTCCTGCACCCGTTGCCGGCCAGGTGGCTGCCGGGCATTGGGGAGAAAACGGGCGCGCGCCTCACAGACGCGGGGCTGGCCCTCATTCAGCACGTGGCCGCGACGCCGCTCAATATGTTGTCGATGCTGCTGGGGAGGCAGGCGGCGAGCATTCGGGAATTTGCCCACGGCATTGATGACCGGTTGCTGGTTCCGAAACGGGAACGGCAGAAAACCTTCAGCCAGCAGGAGACATTCGGCACGGACATTACTGATGAAGAATACGCGGAGGCGATTCTTCGCCGGATGGCGGACAAGCTCTTTGCCGATGTGCGGAGCGACCATCGCACCGTGCGCACTCTGACCGTGCGCGTCCGCTACAACGACATGGACGAAAACGCGGTCAGCGAAAGCCTGCACGAGCCGACCGATTTGGAGACGGACGTTTACGGGCGGCTGCATTCCATGTTGCGGTCCGCCTGGAAGCGCCGCGTGAGTCTGCGCCTGGTCTCGCTGAAACTCTCCAACCTTTACGATGGCCGGTTCCACAGCGAGTTGCCGCTGGAAGTCTCCGCGCAACGGCAGGAGGCCCAGGCCAGGCTCGCGGGCGTGATTGATGAACTGCGCCGGGTGCGCGGTCAGGGTGCGATTTTGCGCGGTCACGATTTCCGGTTGAGACTGCCGCCGCGCGACGCCCTGGAGGAGACGCCCGCGCCACCGGTTCGCCTCTCCATCGTGGTCCGGCCGTCCCCCGTGACGACATTCGTGCCGTTGCGGATGCACAGTCATTATTCGTTCCTGGACTCATTGCTTTCGCCGGCCGCGCTCGTGGAACTCGCGCAACGAAATCACCTTCCGGCGGTTGCGCTCACGGACACGGGCAATCTTCACGGCGCCGTCGAGTTCGTGCAGGCCGCGCAGAACGCTGGCGTGAAGCCAATCGTGGGCGCGCATCTGCCGGTGCCGGGCGGCAACCTGCTGCTCTACGCGGAATCAGCGCGGGGCTATCACAATCTCTGCCGGCTGTTGTCGCGACCTGCCGGGCGTGGGGCCGGGGATGGTGACGAATCCTCGGTGGCGAACCAGCAGCGCCGCGCGTTTCATCGTTCCGAACTGGATGGGGGGACGGAAGGAGTGATCGCGGTGAGCGACGATCCGGGTTGGGCCGAACTGTTTCCCGGTCGCTTCTATCGTCTCGTCACGTCGTCACGGATGCCGGCGGACTTTCCGGCCGTGGCCGCGCCGGCGGTGCGCTACGCCGCGCCGCGCGACCGCCAGAAATACGACATCGTGCAGAGCATCCGCACGTTGACCCTGCTGCGCGAGTCGCATCCGGAGAAGCGCCTGGAGGGGCGCTTTCACTTTCGCCCGCCTTCCGAGCTGATTCCGGCCTGCGCCGCGCACCCGGAATGGTTGCAGAACACGGTCGAGATTGCGGAGCGATGCCAGTTTCAATTTCCGTTCGGCCCGCCGCAGTTCCCGGACTTTCATCCGCCGGACGGTTCCACCGCGCGAGACTTTCTACGACGCCTGGTCGTCGAGGGCCTGCACCGGCGCTACCGGGAACGGGCCTCATGCAATGCCCCCCAGGTCGAGGAAGAGCTGAACATCATCGCCGCGGTGGGCTACGAGTCCTACTTCCTGATTACCTGGGGGCTGTTGCAAGACTGCCGCGCGCGGGGCATCGAGTGGATTACACGTGGCTCGGCGGCGGACTCGCTGGTCTGCTACTGCCTGGGCATCTCCAACGTGTGCCCCATCCGCTTCGACCTCTATTTCAAACGTTTCCTTAACCCGGAGCGCATGGCGCTGAACAAGCTCCCGGACGTCGACATAGATTTCGCTCACGACCGCAAGGACGACGTGGTGGATCTCATCTTCCAGCGTTACGGCCCGGCCCACTGCGCGGTGGTGGGCGGCTTCTCGACCTTCCAGGCGCGCAGTGCTTTTGCCGAGTGCGCCAAGGTGCTGGGTGTGGGCGAGCGCGACGTGCGGAAGTTCACCGGGCATTTTCCGTGGGGCTTCGGCGGCGGCTGGGTGCCGGACGCGCCGGCGCCCAAATCCGGCGAGGGTTTGGTTGAATTGCTGAAAGCCAACCCCGAGACGCGCGGCCTGCCGTTCGATGAGGAGCCGTATCGCACAGCCTTGGAGCTGGCGGCGATTCTGGATGGCCGTCCGCGTTATCCAAAGATGCACCCGTGCGGCGTGGTGCTGTCCTGCCAGCCTATGTCCGAACTCACGCCGACGTTCACCTCGAACAAGGGCCGGGCCACGACGCATTACGACATGGATGCCGTTGAGGTCATCGGGTTGGTGAAAATGGACATCCTCGCCCAGGGCGGTCTCGCGGTGATGCGCGACGCCAAGGATGCGCTGGCCCGGCGTGGCGTCGTGGTGGATCTCGAATCACTGGAGCCGTGGGACGATCCCGAAGTGTGGGAGATGATTGCCAGCGGCGGTGCCCGGGCCGTGCATCACATTGAATCGCCCGCCATGCTCAATCTCTGCCGCATGACCAATGTGCAGGAGGTCGATGGATTGGTCGCCATCGTTTCCGTCATCCGCCCCGGGGCGGCCAACGAATCCAAGAAGCTTTCCTTCACCCGCCGTTATCAGGGCCTGGAGCCGATCACGTATCCGCATCCATCACTGGAGCCATGCTTGCGCAGCACCTTCGGCCTGGTCGTTTACGAGGAGCACATCCTGCAAATCTGCGAAGCGTTCGCCGGACTGCCGGCGGGCCGCGCGGATGTCCTGCGCCGTGCCTTGGTGAAACAGAAGCGCAAAGTCGTGGGAGAAATCAGCCATGAATTTGCGACCTGCGCGCGGAAGCAAGGGCACGACGAGGCGAAAATTGCCGAGGTGTGGGAACTGGTAACGGGCTTCAGCGGCTATGCGTTCAACAAGGCCCATTCGACCGCCTATGGCGTCGAAGCGTATCAGGCCGCATGGCTCAAGCGTTACCATCCGGCCGAGTTCATGGCTGGCGTGCTGACCAACGGCAAAGGGTTCTACAAGCCACTCGTGTATATCCTCGAATGCCATCGGCTCGGCCTGTCGCTGTTGCCGCCGTCCGTGAACGAGCCGGGGCCGGCGTTCGTGCCCCATGGAAAAGCGATCCGTGTTCCGGTGACGCAAGTGAAGGGGCTGAGCCAACGCACCACCGATCGCCTCGTGGCCGCGCGCCAGGAACGGGCTTTCATGTCGCTGCCGGATTTCTTTCACCGCGTCGCGCCGTCGGGCGAGGAACTGGAGGCGATGATTCGGATCGGCGCGTTCGATGAGTTCGGCGAGACGCGCACGCGACAGTTCTGGCAGGCGCAACACCTGTTGAAGACCTTTGCTGGCGCGGTGGAACCGGGGCAGGCCTGGCTGTTGCCCCCGCCCGGCTTGGAACAACTGCCCGGCCTGCCCTTGAAGGAACCAACGCGGGCCGAGCGTCTGCTCTCGGAAACGCAATTGTTCGGTTACGCGGTGAGCGGCCATCCGCTGGAACTGTTCCCCGACATTGCCTGGGACACGTATTGCCCCGTGAACCGGCTGGGCCAGTTCATCGGCGAGACCGTGACGACCTGCGGCATCGTGGTCGAGGAACGGACGCATCATCAGGTCACGGGCGAGCCCATGAAATTCATGTCCATCGCCGACCGGACCGGCATCGTGGAGACGGAAATGTTCGCCGACAGCTACCGCAGCAACGCGCTGGCCACTGTGCGCTATCCCGTGCTCGAAGTGACCGCCACCGTCGAGCCGTTTGAGAACGGGCGCGGCTTTTCGCTGCGCATTCTTCGGGCGGGTGAGCCAAGGAAAAAATAACATGGCGACAGGTCAACTTTGGTTGTTTCCGCCTCCTCGCCCGCTCGTCGAACGCTTGGGCGCGGAATTCTTCCGCACTCTGCCGGCGGCGCCGGGCGTGTATCTGATGTGCGGTGAACGCGAGGGCGTGCTCTACGTGGGCAAGGCCCGCAATCTGCGCAAACGGCTATGCAGCTACCGCGTCGCCAACCCGGAACGATTCCCTCGTCGCATCATTCGACTGCTCTTCCAGGTCCGCCGCATCGAACTGGACGTGTGCCCCAGCGAAGCCGCCGCGCAACACCGTGAGGAAGAATTGATTGGCGTCCTGCAACCCCGGTTCAACCGCGCGGGAGTGGTGTGGCCTGGGATGACTCGCGCGGCGACCCCTATCTTGCCGCCAGCGCGTCCAGCCCGGCGTCACGCTGAAACCCAGGCGGCAGGCTCTCAACCCATTTCTTCGCCTGCGGCGCATCCTTGTCTGCCCATAGCTTGACCACATTTTCCAAGGCGGTCTGCTGCAAGCCCTCTGGAAATTCAAGCACCCATGCCGCCGCGCGATCTGGTTCCTCCTGCACCCAGTGTTGCGCGATCCCGACCAGCGCATCTTCCAGTCTGGCTCCGGAAAGGGATTGCACGGCCATTGCGGCGGCTGACCCCGGATCAGTCTCGCTCCAGGCTGCGGCGATGTCGGCCAGCACCTGCTCGCGCAATGTTGGATTCGTTAGCTCGCCCGCCCAGGCGACCGCAGCGGCCGCGTCCTGTGCCGCCCATTGGCGGGCGGCATGGCGGACCAGTTCATCGCGCGCGTCATTTGCGGCCAGGCCAGCGGTCAAAGTCAAAGCCAAGGTCGGCTGCGTCCGCGCCGCCTCGTAAGCCACATGACCCAGGCCATTTTCACGATCTTCGCCTTCGGCCAGTTTGGAGGCCCAGCTCGCGGCCTCCTGCAAGTTCTGGCTAGCCCAGACCACGCCCACTCCCGCGATGGACGCGGATCGTGTCACACCTGCGGGCATTTGTTCCGCCCACGAGGCCGCCGTTCGCGGGTCGCTCCCCGCGCCCTTGCGAATCAGGAGCATCTGCAAATCCTGCAACATCCGGGTCTGTTCCTGGCCTTGGAGAAACTGCAGGGTCGTTGGGATATCCTTGAACGCAATGGAATCCAGAAATACCTGGACGTTTTCGTCACGGCGGATCACATCAGCTTCGGCCAGCATGATTGTCAGGTCAGCGGCCAGGCGACCCAAAAACCGATCGGTCGTTTCTGGTTCGGTCCTCGCGGACTGAATCCGTGGTCTTTCCGCTGGCCGTGTTGCTGTGCTCGCTTCGCGCACCTCCTCCTGAACCGGTGACTGTGTGGGGGACACTTGCCCCCGCCAAAGACACAAACCGATCAGCGCGACCAATCCGAGAATGACTGCCTGCCGTTTTCTTTTCATATCCATGCTTGTTTGCGATCGATTGGCGCGGCGCCGCAATTCGCCGGGTTTGCGGGCCTGCCAGGATCGTCCCGTTCAAGGTGTCGCCGTCACGTTGCTGAAGTTGGCCGTGCAGAGGGTGCCGTCGTTATGGCTGGTCACCGCCAGCCCCATGGTGGCGCCGCTGGCCATCGTGACGGTTTGCGCGGTGCCCACTTGGGTCCACGTGGAACCGTCGGAGGAATAGTGCGCGGCGAATGAATTGCCGGTGCGGGTAAGTCTTACCCAGCGTGGAGCGGTGATGCCACCCACGATGGTGGAGACGCTGGTGCCGCCCGTGCTCGTGCGGCGCTGGAAGGACACTCCATTGCCTGGCGTCACCACTACGCTCGCTTCAATCGAACCGGACGCGGTGCTCTCGCGAATCATTACGCCCGCTTTCGCCCACGGATCCGTGTTCGAGACCTGGTTGACCTTGGCCACAATGCTGCAATCGCCACTCGACGACTGATAGACGTATCGAAACTCGTCGGCCGTTCCCCAGATGTCCGCTCCCGAGCCTACAACGTCGAACGCGCCGCTGGCGTAGCTCGCCAGTCCCGCTACCCCAACGGAACCGATGTCCGCCGTGTTCCAGGGACTCGGCAATGAGGGAGCGACCCGCACATTGTCAATGAAGACGGTATTGTCGCCGCCGTTCAAATTGCTGCCTTTGAAAGCCAGGGTGTGGCTCGTGGCCGTGGCCGTGAACGTGGCCGTGTAATCCACGTAATTGCTCGCGCTGGCGGACGGCGCGTAGCTGCCCTTGGAGCTCCCGTCTATGAGCACGTTCCACGTTTGCCCACCCTGGTTGAAATTGCCCCGCTGGGCGGCGGCAAACGTGACCTTGTAAGTGGTCCCCGGCACAAAACCGCTCAATGCCTGGGCGACCGTGGCCGTCCCCTGGATGAATGCGACCTGGGTGCCCGCGGGCGCGGGCGGATTGCCTATGGTAAAGGCCGTTCTGTTTGAACTTAATCCGCTCGGGCCTGCAAACGACCAGGATCCGCCGGCAGGATTGTAAACATAATTTGCCGTCTGTGGCGTCTCGAAACTGAAATTGGGAACCGTGATTCCTGCGGAGACGAAGCTGATCCCGCTGAAGGTGAACTGGTTCTTGGCGTCGGTCTTGTACGAGTTCAGCACCGGGGAATAAGTCTTCACGTCCATGGTCGCCGCCACGGTGTCAATCTCCACGATCCTGAGCCAGCCATTGCCCGTCCCTTCGCACTGATAATCCGAGAGCATCTGGTAAACCGTGTTGCCGTTGACCCCTGTTTCTACCAGGTTGCCCGCGGTGCAAAGATGCCCGCAGAAGACGAACCGCATGTTCCCGTAAACTTTCAGGAGCTGGTCCCAGATGACCTGCGGACTCAAATCGGCATAACCAACCGACCCGGCCCGCACCCCTGGATCGGCCAGGTAATTGTGCGTGAGATAGATGATGTTGTGCTGCGGGTGGGTGGCGATGACGCTCTTCATCCAGTTCAATGCGCCCTGGCGCGGATCCAGTTCCGCATTGATCACGAGGAAATTCAACCCGCCCGCGCTGAAGGTGTGGTAGGCGTTGTCCATCTTGTTCACCTCGTAGCGATCGCGAACGGTGGTGAAGCGATTGACGGGGAAAAAGGCGTTGTAAACGGTGGTGTCCCGCACGTTGGCGTGAACGTCTCCGCAGCCGGCCGAGCCGCCGCAATAACAGCACGTGCCATCGGGGTTTTTCCCGCCCACCGCCTGGGTGTCATGATTTCCAATGGCAATGGCATATGGAATGCCCGCCGTGAAAAGCTGGTTAACGCCGTTGCTGCCGTTCACGTACATGTAGTGAGGCGGGTTGCTGAAAGGCGTATCCCAGTTCACCACGTCGCCGACATGGAGGACGTATTTGATGTTTAGCGCGGTCTTGTTGTTGACGATCCAGTTCATCTGGCTCGTGTAGTGGTTGGGCGGGGTTTGCGCCGTCTCCCCTTGCGTGTCGGGCAGCACCACGATCACGAATTTCTCGGCCTGCAAATTCCCGGCTGCCATGATGAGCAGCAAGCCAGTTGCCCAGGTTAACTTTCTGAACCCTCCCCTGATGGACGATGATGTTGCGTTCATGTGATTTGTTGGTTGGTGTTGTTTTGCCTCGTTCGCATCCTGAGCCGATGCGCCGTCATTTGGAAATAGCCCGTTAGGGCTATTGGAGGTTTCTCCGGCTGGCTGCCCAGGGGCTTCCCGGAAGCTGATTTAAATCCGCACCATTCCCCGCTGAATCGCTCTCGTGGCGGCCTGCACCCGGTCGTGAACGCCCATCTTTTCGAGCACGACCTTCACGTGGTTCTTCACCGTGTTCTCCGCCACTCCGAGGTCCCCGCCGATTTCCTTGTTGCTTCGGCCCTTCACAATCAATTCGAGCACCTCGCGTTCACGGGGCGAAAGTTGGGGCGCAGCCATGCGTTGGGAGAGCCGCGTCGAGACCTCGGTCGGCAATTTGTATTTGCCCGCGTGCACGGCCCGGATCGTTTCCACGAGGCGGTCGCTCTCCACGTTCTTCAACAGGTACCCGGCTGCCCCGGCCTGAAGCGCGCGGTAAATGTCCTCGTCGTTGTCGAAGGTGGTCAGCACAATCACGCGCGCTTCAGGATGTTTTTCGCGAATCGCCGTCGTGGTCTCGACCCCGCCCATCCCGGGCATGCGCAAATCCATCAGCACAATGTTGGGACGGCAGGCTGCGAAGTGTCGGCAGGCCGCTTCGCCACTGCCGGCTTCGGCCACCACCGCCATGTCCGGTTGGGTTTCCAGCAGGCTGCGTAGCCCGACCCGCGCGATCAAATGATCGTCCACCAGAAGTATCTGGATCCTGTTGGTCATGCTCACGTTGGAACCGTGACGACCACGTGCGTTCCGTGGCCGAGCCGGGAACTGAGCTCCACGCTCGCTTGAATCTGTTCCGCGCGTTCACGAATGCCGCGCCAGCCGAAATGCCCGCGGTCGAGTTGTTCCAGTTGGCGTGAATCAAAACCCCCGCCGTCATCGGAGACCCGCAATTCCACCTGCGCAGGATGGAAGGACAACTCAGCGCTGATGCGGCCCGCCTTTGCATGGCGCAACGCGTTGGTGATGCACTCCTGGGCGATGCGAAGGAGATTGTTCTCAATCGCCTCGCCCAATCCGCGGGTCGCACCGTGAATCTGCAAGCTGAACGTCACCCCGCTGCCCGCCGTCATTTGACGCCCGCACTCACCGAGTGCTTCCGGAAGCCCGCCGCACTCAAGTTCCTGGGCCCGAAGATTCGCCAGCGAACGGCGAAACTCCTCCTGCCCGTGGCGCACCATTTTCTTCGCCACCTCCAGGGGTGGTCGGAGTGCTGATTCCTCCGGGAGTTGCGAGGAGATGGATTCAATCTGAAAACCGATGCCCGAATAACTTTGGGCCAGGGTGTCGTGAATCTCCCGCGCGACGCGATGCCGCTCCTCCAGAATCGCTTCGCGCTGAATCTTTTTGCCGATGATGGTGGTTTGCAGTTGCACGCGCCGCCGCAAACTGATCACCCAGGCTGAAATCGCGAGGGTCACGAGCGCCAGCAGCCCCAGCGCCCAAAACAATCGACGCAGTGTCCACCATGACGGCTCTTGCAGCACCACGATGTCTTCGGGGGATCGAAGAAGAACGCGGAACAGCATTGGCCGCACCTTGTCCACATGGCGGCCGAGAACTTCCTCGATCAGGCAAATGCCCGTGAGTTTAAGGCGGGAGCCATTCTGCAGCACCGGCAGGCGGTTCCAGTCACCGGCCCGCTTCAGGTGCGCATTGAAAACGACCCGATCAGACTGCAACACGAGAATTCGATCTTCGCCGCCCCGATAGGAATCCAGCAGTTGTCCCTGCATCGAGATGAGATTGGCATCGTGGTCACCCGTCAGCGCTTCTTCCTGCGTAATGGACCAGGGCCGTGGCGGCGAAGCAGCGCCGACCTTTCGATAAACGACGTCCTCCAACACCGGCGAATATTTGCCCATCTCTTCGAAGCCAACGGCTTCCACAATGTCGCCCGGGTTCAGCCCCGCCGTTTCGCGCGTGTGGAGCCAGAGTCCCTGCGCGGCATCCCGGATGAACACCGACCTTCCCGGTTCCTGATGGGTGACTGTTCCGCGTACCCGGACGCGATGGTTGGGCGCGGCTTCGGGCACGAACTGAAGCAGGCTCGACACCGGACGGATGGGCCTCTCGAATGGGTCCTCAATCGACAGTTCCTCGACCAAGCAATTCTGACCCATCGCCCAGAGCAGCGGCGCCACAATTTGTCTTCTGCTGTTCCGATTGCTCCCCAGGACGCCGCGCACGCGCACGGTTGAATCGATCAGCTTCGAACAGTCCTTGGTCACAAAATCCATCAGGCGAATCCGCAGCCGATTGCCTTCCATCGAAATATCGACGTGATAGTTGTTCGCCTCGGTGTGCGTTAACGCGCGCACGATTCCGCGCACTTCAACCCACTGGCAATCATCGCGCCCCGAACTAAGCCAATCGAAGGGGAGCTTGCGTGGCGCAGGCAGCTGTCCCGTGCCCAGCACGCGAATTTGATGCGCCTCGACCCGTGGGGCATAGCCGGCCAGGCCGGTGACTCCGCCCACTTCCACCAGTTGCCCCTGAACCAGATCGAAGCCGGCATTGGTTCGAGCGACAAAGATGCCATCCTTGGAGTCGTGAATGACCACGTCCCGCAGCGCATTCTGGAAAGTGACCACACCCCGGACGCAAACCGGATAGCCGCGCCTGGCCTCGTTCTCACGTAGTTGCTTGATCTGCGCGATGTTGGTCAGGATGGGCAGCCTGGGTGGGTCGGCGGCGATCGGTTCAGCGGTGCTGGAGAATGCCATGCAGGTGAGAAGAAATACGGTCGCGAATACATGCACGCGCAATCTCTTACTCATGTGACATCCTTTTGGGAACGACGAGACGCTAGCGTTCCAACCCGATGATTCAACTCAGAAATCCACGAGACCGGACACGCAACAGGCGCGCTCGCGTCGCGTTCGGGTGGCTCTGGTAGGATCGCTCGAAGCAGGCGGAGCACTGCTGCTCATTCACCCACTTCGATTCGCTCGTAGGCGAGGGTCAGCTCTTCCATCGCCACCTCGGAACGCCCGGCATTCATCGCGCCGCTCACATGCTTGAGGATGCGGGCGTTCACCAGGCGCCACGCCTGCACGGCTTCGCTGCGGTCCTCGTTCTGGAGCCGGATAGTCACGTTGCGCAGCGCGCCCTGGCTGCTCTGGCGAACGGCATCTATCCATTGGGAGAAATCTTGCCCCGAAACGACCCCCCGTTTGAGCGTGAGGTCGCCGAACTTATGCAGGCCCATGATTCGATGGGTGGTGTCCCCGGTATGGTGGCCCTTATGGTATTCCGCGACGGCGAAATCTACCCCGGCGCCGTTGCATTCCTGAAACCCGGCGTGCGGGCCGGAGTTCCCGCTGCCCCAGAGATGGATGAGGAAGTTGAACTGCGCGAAAGGATTCACGTGTAAGGTTGCCATGTTGGTCAGGTGTCACTCTCTTCATCAGCCTGGTGGAAGTCGAACCAGGTCTGGATATCGTCGCGCATCGCGAAACCTCTGGCGCGCTTGACCTCCGCCAGCTCCGCGCTTCCGCCGTCGCGCCAGCCGCGTTTCGTCAGGAAGTCGTTCCAGATTTCGATCTCTTCCAGGCTCGGCCGACGACCGCGCTGGAAGCACCAGTCGAGAATCTCCTCGTCCGTGCCGCCCTGAAGCACTCGTTTCGCCAGCTCCTGGTAATCCACGCCCAAGAAGCGGGTGCAGCGGGAATCAAAATGGCTCCAGTCGGCCGTGCCCACGTTGTAACCGGGCGGCAACCGGGCCGCTGCCTGGAGTCGAATCTTGTCCAGCATCCGGCCGAAGAACACGATACCGCCCACCTTCTCATAATCGCTTCGCAGTCCGGGAACACTCATGACTTGCCCATTGTTATACTCAACTCGCTTCGGCGTAAACGCCCGAGTCGCTGGCTTTCGCGGAGGCGCTCGAAGACGTGGGATGCAATGGTGTCTTCAGGCCGGAAACCATCACCACGGGATGACTTTTCCGTCTCGCCAAAACAGGGCGGTTTTGTCCTGTGGCGCATCGGCGGCCAGCCATACAATCCCGGCTGCGCCCTCCTCCGCGGAACGCGGCGCGCCCGCTCCCCCCATTTCCGTGCGACACCAGCCGGGACAAACGGAGTTGACCGCGACGCCCTGGTCCTTCAGTGCGGCCGCGAGCTGGCAGGTCACGCCGTTCAGCGCTGTCTTGGAAATGCAATACAGCCGGCGCCCACGTTCCGGTATCTCCCAGTTGTCCCCCGCCGCTGGAGACGTTGATGATTCTTCCGGCCGGGCTCTTCTTCAGCAGCGGAACAAAGGCCTGTGAGACCTGCAAGGCGCCGACCGCATTCGTCATCAACGTGCGCGCGACGATTTCCGGATCGAGTTGAAGAATGTTTTCGTCTTCCGGGAGAAGTATGGCCGCATTGTTGATCAAGACGTCGAGTTGCGGCACCTGCCTGACCGCTTGCACGATGCTGGCCGCGTTGGTGATGTCCATCTCCAGGAAGGAGGCGTTGCTCAATTTCGCGGCCGCAGCCAGCCCCGCCTCGCGCTGCCGGGCCGAAAGCAGGACCCGAAAACCGCGCCCCGAAAGTTGTCTGGCCACCTCCAGTCCCAGGCCGCGATAGCCTCCCGTCACCAGCGCCGTTTTCATTTTGTCCATGCCGACAGTTTATCTCTTCACAGTCGCCGCGCCAAGCGTCGCACCGTTCTGCTGCCCGCCTCAAACCAGCAATTGGCCGCGCAGCACCGTGACCGCGTTTCCGCTCATCAACACCCGTTCGCCGGCGAGGCGCACCCGAACGACTCCTCCGCGGGCGGAGGCTTGAAATCCCACCAGTTCATTCTTTTGCAATTTCTCACCCCAAAATGGCCCCAGGGCACAGTGGGCGGAGCCGGTGACGGGATCCTCATTCACCCCCGCGGCCGGGGCGAAGAACCGGGAGACAAAATCGTACTCCGATGCGTCGGCGCGCGCCGTCACAATGATTCCGCGGACCGGAAACTTGTTCAGGCGGGCAAAGTCTGGCTGCAGCGCGCGAACGCTGGTTTCCGACTTCAGCTCGACGAGATAATCCAAAACGTTTTTGCCGACGTAGGTTCCCTCGGCTCCGAGCGCCTCAAACAGGCCGTCGGGCGATGGGACCGGTTCAAGTCTCTTGGCTGGGAAATCAAGTTGGATGGCCCCATCAAGGCGCGTTGCCGTCAACAGGCCGCTTTGTGTGTGAAAGCGGGCCGGGCTTTCGGCGGCCAGTCGTTTGGTTTCCCAAAGGACATGCGCGCTGGCCAGTGTGGCGTGGCCGCACAGCGCCACCTCGACCTTGGGCGTGAACCACCGCAACCGAAACCCGTCCCCTTCGGGCCAAAAGAAGGCGGTCTCGGACAAATTCATTTCCGCGGCTGTGCTCTGCATCCATGCCTCTTCGGCCGGCCCCTCCAGCGGACACACCGCCGCGGGATTCCCGGCGAATGGCTTTGCCGTAAACGCGTCCACGGTAAAAATGTCTTTCATGCTGGGCGGCAGCTTAGCTCCCGGCCCCCGCTTCGGGATAGTTTTCGTGAACGGGCTCGAGGAGGGGTGGAGCACTGCTTCTGCCGCAGCCTCTTTCGCTGTTGGCTCAGGCGCGTGGTGGCTTAGTCTACGTAGAGAAACTCATTTGCGCTCAACAAAGTTTGGCCAAGGCTGGTGAGCGCCTGCACTTCAGGAGTCGGCTTCACCGCCGGCTTGGATTTTTCGTCCTTCTTGGGTTTCTCCTCAACTTTGTCCGGCATGGATTTCAAATGTTCGACCTGGCGCGACAGGAAGGCGAGCGCCCCCTCCAGCTCCGGGCCCGTCGGGTTTCGACTGAAGGCCAGTTGCCAGGCCAGGCTCACCTGCCGCGACCGGTCTCCGCCGGCTTCCGCTTGCAGGCGCTGGGCAAATCTCGCGGCCTGGTCGAGGATGAACTGGCTGTTCATCAGCATCAACGACTGGGTCGGGACGGTGGAGGATTGGCGCCGGTCGCAATTCACTTCCATCACCGGGGCGTCGAAGGCGTGCAGCATCGCCAGCGGCCGGCTGCGCCGTACCTGGATGTAAATCGAGCGCCGGAATTCCTCTCCTTTGAGGGCCACCTCCACCGGCATTTTGTTGTCGCCCTCGGTCTTGTCGATGCCCACGACTATTTGCCCGTGCACATCGGGACGCACCGGTACCGGCGGGCCGAACATCGTTTTGTTCAAGGCGCCGCTCGTGGCCAGGATGGAATCGCGGATGACTTCGGCGTCGAGGCGCTGGACTGGCTTGCGCCAATAGAGCCGGTTCTCCGGATCACGGTCGTCGCCGCTTTGGTTGCGGCGGGACGTCTGGCGGTAGGCCGTGGACGTCAAAATCAGCTTGTGCAATCGCTTCATCCGCCAGCCGTGCTCGACGAAATCGCTCGCCAGCCAGTCGAGCAATTCCGGGTGTGAGGGGCGCTCGCCCATCATGCCAAAGTCCGACGGCGTGCCCACCAGGCCCCGGCCGAAATGGTGCTCCCACACCCGGTTCACCAGCACTCGCGCCACCAGCGGGTTGGTGCCGCTGGTAAGCCACCGTGCCAGGGCCAGCCGTCGTCCGCTGGTCGCAAGCTGTTGATCTTTCTCCGGCAACTCCACGGATTGGCCGGGCGGCGCGAGCACGCTCAATCCGCCCGGCTTGATGGGTTCCTTGGGTTGCTTGGGATCACCGCGGTGAAAGAGATGGGTGACCGGCACCTTGTCCGTTGGCTCGGTGAGAACACTGATAAAATCCTCCGCCGGTTTGCGCCCGCGAATTTCCGCAATCTTCGTGTCCATCGCCTTCAGGTCGTCGGCCGCCTTTTGGTTGTATTGGTAAAGCACGCCCGGGTTGATGTTCACGCTGGGATTGTCGGTCAGGAGTTTCTTTTGCTCCGCCGTGCGTTTATCCGCGGGCGCCTCGTGGGCCGCGCGAAGTTTCCCCCGCAAATCGGCTTCAAATTTTTCAAGGTGCTTGGTCAGCGCTTCGTTGATGTATTGCTTCTGCTTCGCGGCCTTTTCTTCGGAAAGCTTCTTCGCCTCGGATTCGACTTCCGCGGCCTTCTTCCGGTCCCCCTCCGTGTAGAGCGAGACGAGGCGTTGGGCGGGCGTGCGCCAGCTCGTCGGGTCGTAGGCCGGTTCGAGCACCGCCCGCAGCCGGTAGTAATCCGTCTGCGGAATCGGATCGTAGCGGTGGTCGTGGCATTGCGCGCAGCCGACCGACAACCCCAGCAGTGAGGTGGAAACGATTTTGATCGTGTCCGCCATGACCTGGTTGCGCACCACCTCCAGGTCGGGAACGCCGGGCGTGGCGGTGCCGTCAGCTCCCATGCGGAGGAAACCGGTCGCGATCAGTAGCTCCCGCGTGTGCGGGGCGGCGAGGGCCGGTTGTGGGTTTTCCCGGGTCGCACCCGCCAGTTCGTCGCCCGCGAGTTGTTCGGTCACAAAGCGATCGAAGGGTTTGTCGGCATTAAACGCTCCAATGACGTAATCGCGATACTTGTAGGCGTAGGCGCGCGGCGGATCGGCGTCGCTGTAGCCATCGGAATCGGCGTAGCCCGCCAGATCAAGCCAGTGACGGCCCCAGCGTTCACCGTAATGCGGCGAGTCCAGCAGCCGGTCGATGAGCCGCTCGTAGGCGTCGGGCGCCGGGTCGGCGAGGAAGGCTTCGACTTCCGCGGGTGTCGGCGGCAGCCCCGTGAGATCGAAACAGGCGCGGCGCAGTAGCGTGACTTTCTCGGCCTCGGGCGAAAAGCCGAGTTTCTGTCGGCCCATCGCCTCGAGCAGGAAGGCATCGACTGGCGTCCGGGCGCGGTCCTTGGGTTTGGTCTTTGGAATGGCCGGCCGGCGAATCGGCTGAAACGACCAGAAGGCGCGTTCCTCCTCGGTGATGCCGCTGCCCCTGCCAATTTCCGCCGGCTCGGGGCGCGCGGTTTTCGCGCCGGAGGCGATCCACTGTTTGATCAGCTCCACCTGTTCCCGGCTGAGCTTCTTGTCCCGCTTGGGCATGTCGCCGCTGTGGACCATCTTGAAGAGCGGACTGCGCTCAGGTTTGCCGGGCACCAGCACCGGACCGTCGTCGCCGCCCTTCAACATCAAGCGGCGCAGGCGCAGATCGAGTCCGCCTTTCAGCTTCTCGCCTTCCCCATGACATTCAAAACAATGCGCTTTGAGAATCGGCCGGATGTCCTTTTCAAACAGGGGCGGTGCCGCCACCAGGGCGGGCCCGCCCGCGAACAGCGCTCCGCCCAGCACCAACCAGGCATGAATTCGACGGCCGGCTTGCTTCATGCGTTCCGGAGAATCTCCTTCACCACCCGGCATGGTTTGTTGTCGGTGATGTGTTCCTCCTGGCCGTTGTGCTGATAAAGGAGCTTGGTGTGATCGAGACCGAACAGGTGCAGCAGCGTGGCGTGGTAATCGTTCGGGCTGACCGGATCGACGACTGCCTTGTGGCCGAACTCATCGGTTTCGCCGTACGTCATGCCCCCCTTGAAGCCTCCGCCTGCGACCCAGCTGCTGAATCCCTGGCCGTTGTGATCGCGTCCGGCCTTTTCCGCCGCGCCGTGGTTCTCCGTCACGGGCAATCGTCCAATTTCGCCGCCCCAATGGACGATCGTCGTATCGAGCAGGCCCCGGGCCTTGAGATCCTTCACCAATGCCGCCGAGGGCTGGTCGGTCTTGCGGCAACAGGTGGCGAGGTTGCTCTTGATGCTCTCGTGATGGTCCCAAATCTGCCCATTGACGAAGAGTTGCACGAACCGGACGCCGCGTTCCACGAGGCGCCGGGCGATCAGGCAACGGGTGCCGTATTCGCGCGTCACGGCATCATCCAGGCCATAAAGTTTCTTCGTCGCTTCGCTCTCCCCGGAGAGGTCGAGCGCTTCCTTCGCCGCCGTCTGCATCCGCGCGGCCAGTTCATAGCTGGCGATGCGCGCTTCCAGATCGCTCTCGCCGGGATGACGCGCGAGATGTTCCCGGTTCAAGCGGGCCAGAAAGTCGAGATTCTGTTCCTGAAGTTCCCCCTTCAAGTGCGGAGGGGGTTCGAGGTTGAGAATGCGCGGTTCGGTCGAGCGCACGATCGTTCCCTGGAAAAGCGGCGGCATCCAGCCATTGGACCAGTTGCGCACGCCGTCCACGGGATGCCCGCCGGGATCGGTCAACACCACATAGGCGGGCAGGCTCTGGCTTTCCGAGCCCAGTCCATAAGTCAGCCATGAACCAAGGGCGGGCCGTCCCGGCTGCGACTTGCCCGTGTTCATGAACCAGATCGACGGCTCGTGCCCGTTGATGTCGGTGTGCATCGAACGAATCAGGGTGACGTCATCGACGATGCTGGAGAAATGCGGCAGCAGTTCGGAGACATCCATCCCGCACTGGCCATGCTTCTGAAATTTCCACGGGCTGCCGAACAGCTTCTTGCTCGCGCGATCCACGAAGCTGAATGTCACCTCCCCGGCGTAATCCTCCCCGCTGCGCTTCGTCAGTTCCGGCTTTGGGTCGAACAGATCGACGTGGCTCGGTCCGCCGTGCATGAAGAGCGAGATCATCGCCTTCGCCTGCGGGCGCAGTGGGGGAACCTTTGGCTTCAAGTCGAATGACACCGGCTGCCGCGGCATGTTGGGCGGATTGGCCAGCAGGTTTTCCTCCCGGAGCAGCCAAGCCAGCGCCACGCTGCCCACGCCCAATGCATTGCGCGCGAGAAAGCGACGACGGGACCAGCCTCCCATGGCGCCGTCAGGTTTGAGTGGGTCGAAAATCATGTGAACTCAGCACCATGGACGTCCCTTACGGCGAGGGAAATTCAATGTTCAAGCGACACTCCTAGGTAGGGCGACGCGGTCCCAACGCGCCGTCACCCTCTCCGCCTCGACCAGGGCGAGGTGTCGAATCAGTTCGGCCACTTCGGGCTGTTCAACGGTGAACCGAATGGATCTACTGCTTGGTCACGAGCGTTTGGACAAGTCTCTTCAACTCGCTGAGTTGCTCTTTTAACTCGGCGTTTTCGGCGCGCGTTTCCTCCAGCTTTTGGTTCAACCCCTGAATCGCCGCCAGCGCCACGCCATCGGCATCGACGGTGGCGATGTGTTTGTTATCTGTGCCCAGGCCGAAGGCGGCGTGGAAATCCTGGGCCACAGGACCGAGGTGCGGGGTGCCGGCATCGCCTTTGAAATTCCAGCGGCTGATGGGAAGGGCTGCCACCTTATCCAGGACTTCACGCGGGCTTACCGGAGCAAAGTTCTCCTTGCGGTTCCGATCGCTGGTCGTATTGAACGCGGTCGCCGACGCGGTGCCAATCACGTGCAGTTCGGTGCCGGGTGTGGTGGTGCCGATGCCAACACGCCCATTCACGATTCGCATGACTTCGGTGTCACCGAACTTGGTGGCCGCGCCGGTGCCGTTGACATGAAAGGCCAAGCCGCCAGTGAAGCCGCCGTTGTCGCTCGACTGGATGAAGCCAGGCCGCCATTCGTTTAAGTCGCCTTGTGGATTGCTGACGAATTCAACGCGCCCAAAGCCCGGCGTGCCGCTGGACTGCACTCGGATCACATTTGGATTGTCGGAGGAATAGACGTGGAGGGCTCGCTGCGGGAAGGAGGTTCCGATGCCAACTGCGCCGCCAACGACGGTCTGGTTTCCCGTGAATGCATTGCCGCCAAGGCGTCGAGCGATGTTGGTAGGCACCCGGGCTTCTGAAAGCGTTCCCGAGGTAATCTTCGAAGCGTCCAGGTTCGGGACTTGAGCCGCGTTCAAAACGCCGGAGAGGTTGCTCGCCAGTACGCCGGTGACCCCTGATCCATCACCCGCGAAGACGCCATGGATGGTCATCGCATTGAACAGCACGGTAAGCGAGTCTTCACCGAAATTGGCGCTGATCAGATCCACTTTGTGATCGCCGTTCACATCCGCCGCGGTAATTGAATTGGGCTGCACGCCCACGGCCGGGGAGGAGGTGAGGAGGAACTGGCCGTTGCCAATGTTCTTCATGACCGAGAGCGTGCGAGAACTGGAGTTCGCGCTGATTAAGTCCACTTTGCCGTCCCCGTTCACATCCGTGGCCGCGAACGAAAAAGGTGCGCCACCGACGGCGGGGGACGAGGCGAGAAGGAAGGTGCCATTGCCCGTGTTGGTCAGGACCGAGAGGGTGCTGGCAGCCCAGTTTGCCGTGGCCAGGTCCACTTTGCCATCGCCGTTCACATCCGTCGCTATCACGAAATACGCTCCGACGCCGACACCCGGTGAACCGGCCAGCACAAAGCCGCCATTTCCGGTATTGGTCAGGATTGAGAGGGTGTTGGGACCTTCGTTCGCGCTCACCAAATCGACTTTGCCATCCCCGTTTACATCGGCGGCTGCGACCGACCGCGGGAGGCTGCCCACGGCCAGCGAGGACCGGAGCACAAAGCTGCCGTTCCCGTTGTTCGTCAACACTGTCAGCGTGTTGGCGCCTGCATTCGCGCTGATCAAATCCACCTTGTTGTCCCCATTCACATCTGCGGACGCCACCGAGCTAGGGGAGCTGCCCACGGCCGGGGCAGACGCCAGGACAAACGCGCCGCTCCCGTTATTGGTCAACACTGTCAACGTGCCCGCACCATAGTTGGCCGTGACCAAATCGGGCCTGCCGTCCGCATTGACATCTGCCGCAATGACGCACCAGGGTCCGCTGCCCACGCCGGGTGAAGAGGCCAGTGTGAACTCGCCGCTTCCGTTATTCGTCAGCACCGAGAGCGTGCTGGCATTATAGTTGGCGCTGATTAAATCCGGCTTGCCGTCGGCATTGACATCTGTGGCCACGACCGAGTTCGGGCTGCTGCCAACGCCCGGAGTAGAAGAGAGCGCGAAATTGCCTGGCCAGGCGAGGGCGCCCGCGGAATCCACCGAGACCAAGGCCACATCCAGATTGGTCAGTCCTGCGCCATTGCCCGAAAACGTGCCGGAGAGATTTACGCTGTTGGCACTGTTGGTCACCACCCCCGCCGGCAATTGCGCAAGGGGCAGTGTCCCCGTGAGGTTCGCCGCTCGAATCGCATACGGCGCGGCCGTGACCTGCTGGCGTGGACTCAGTGTGATGTTCGTTCCCACGCCGCTGGGATGGACGGCAATCTCCAGCCAACGATCCGCGCCGGAAAAGCTGTTCGCATCGGTAAACTCCAGCGGAATGGTGAACAGGCCGTTGGTCACCGGCACAAAGGTGCGGGCGACGGACGTGCCGATCTGGCTGCCGCCAATGCTGACCGGGAATAGCGCGAAGCTGAAATCATAAAGCCCGTCGACCGGACCGTTCGTGTCGTTCAGCCGGCCTTGATACGTGAACGCTGTGCCTTGAGCGAATGTCGTGGCCGGCAAGAGGCCCAGGGTGAAAGTCACCCCGGCTGTCAGAGCGAGAATGCGAGCAGTGAATTTGAGCTTCATGGGTTTTAAGATTCGGATTCTTGGCCCAGTGGAAGCAATGGCCGAATGAAAACTTGGAATATTTGCGCACCGTCTACCCTCCCGCGGTAGGGCGACGCTGTCCCAGCGCGCCGTCCCCCTCTCACCTCGACCGGGGACTTCCGCCGACGACCGGCGGAAGGAGTGCTCTTCCGAGAGCAAGTCCGCCGAGGGCCGACCGAGCGACGGCGAGGGAGTCATTGGGGCCGGGGGAGAGGTGTCGAATCAGTTTCGGCCAGGACACCTTGATGATGCCCACCATCGAATGCCCAGTGACGCGGACTCCCCCTCTTAACCTTAATCGTACTCTAACTCTTACTCCCAATGCCTCAACGCAGTTTCCGCTCGAGCACCGCCTTGGCCGACAAGCCCTGCGGTTCAAAACTCAAGCCGAGATTCGCTCCGCTGAACCGGGCCAGGGGCGTCGCGTTCGCCGCTCCCGTCTTGGGCTCGCCGGGGTGCCCGTAGACCGTGGATTCCATCGTCTGCCACTTCGCGTTCCACACATAGGTGCCCCCTCCCGGACAAAGGAGCTTCGTCTGCCAGAACTGTTCGTGGACCTGGAGCGGGTCGCGCGAGGGAAAGAGCCGTTTCCATTCGTTGAGGATGGGCAGGTTGTTCCAGGCGAGCAGTTGTTGCGCACCCTGGTATTTGTTATCCGAAAGCTTTTCCAGGGCTTGGATGAACTGCTGGTCCACCTGGAGGCTGACATTGGTGCCGAGCCAGGGTTTGCCGGCGGCCACGGCCGCCGCCGGGTCCTTTTCGCGCGCCGCCTGGCGGTCGAGCGTGCGCTTGAGCACCGCTTCGTTCAGCGTCACCACCAACGACCTCGGAGTGACCGCGTAATAGATGGCCAGCTTGTCCAGGTTGCCCTGGGAGAATCTCGGGGAGGAGCTGACCCGCACGTAGCTCTGGCCGTTGTATTCGGCGTTGGTCCAGATGGTCATCCCGGGCGCGGTCTGTTCGGAGTAGGCGCGCAGGCCGGTCAGGAAGGCTGCCACCCCCAGCGGATTTTTCACCTCGCACTGGAGAGCCACCGGCAGCCGGTGATAGTTGGTTTCCAGGAACTCATTGCCCGCATTGGTCCGCGTCAACTCCTCCCAAAACGGATCCTGATCGGCGAACAGGGAAATGGATTGCCCCAGCCATCCGAGCGGGTTGGCCCGGAGGGTGGTGTTTTCGCTTCCGAGAAAATTGCCCGCTTCCTTGACCCACCTTGATTGGGCATTGATGGCGATGGCCAGGTGCACCAGCGCCTCAGGATGTCGATCGCCCGCCTCCGGGGCAATGCGGGCCCCGCTGCTCAAGTTGATGAATTCCTGGTAGTCGGTGCGCGCGATCAGCGGCATCACCGTCGTTTCGGCCGTGAGCTGCCGCGCGTTCGCGGAGACGCGGATGGCAATGGGATCGAAGAATTGCCGCCAGTTCTGCTGGTAGCTCGTCTGCCACTGTTCGTAGGCGCTGGCTTCGGTTTGGGAAACCTGGGGCATGGAGACCTCGGCGATGGGCGTGAGGAAGTCGAGCGTTCCCCAGACCGGGGAGGTGACCCCGCGGCTGGTGAGCTGCACCTCGCCCGCCTCGGGCAGGGCGACGGGAAGAGTGACCGGACGGGCTTTGACCTCGCCTCGCACCAATTCCTCCAGGTGGGTCGCCTGCGCCGCCGCCAGGGCCGCGGCCACGCGCGTTCGCCGTGAGTTGCCGATGCGCCAGCGCGGGCCGCACCACCGGCGAATGGTCGCATCCGTCAGGACCACAAAGGCCGTCTCGTCCTTCGCGCCGCGCGCATAACGATGACGGAAGAAGATGTATTCGTCCTGCGAAACGATGGCGGGTTGCTGCTTTTTTGCGGTGCGCACCAGCTGGCCCAGTTGATAAAGCGAATTGCTGATGAAGACCACGTCATCCATGGCCGCGACATGGGAGCACACCGACCGATCCGGCGAAACGATGCCGCTGTAGGCCACGCCCTCGATTTCGCCGCTGACCGCCTGCACGGTGGTGTTCGTTTGCTTCACCGCCAGGTGCCGGGCCAGGAGGAACGTCCTCAACATGCCGGCCGACTTGGTCTCAAACAGGATTCCCACGTCCGATCCGGTTCGCAGGTAGGGATCGGATCCCGTGAAAGCCACGCTCCGGATCATTTGCGGGCCCAGCAGCCGGGACAGGTCATCCAGTCCCAGGCAGAGCTGCTTTTGATACCGGCCGCGGACATCTTCGTTTTCCGAACGCGGCTCCAGCCATTGCAGGAGCGGAGTGCCGTCCTGGTCCGCTTCCGTCAGCATTTCGTTCATGGCCGCGAAGGAGGGGAAAAAGACCGCGTGTTGATCATGCGGGACAAACGCCGCCAGTGGGTCGAGCTCAGGGTTGAGATCCTTGATCAGTGACTTCCAATCCATCTCCCGCACGGTGATGCCGGTCAGGTTGGTGATGTCCACCAGGCGCTCCCCGTTCGTCCGGCCGGCGGGCAGGGCCCGGTTCAGTTGCAGGTTCTCACTCAAGGCCCGGCCGCCGCTGAACAGCTCAAACGTGTCGTCGAATCCAAACTCCCTTCGATTGGCGCCAAATCGTTCTGCCCGCTGGCTCGACCCCGTGCCCCGTTCTTGCGCGGCGGCCTGGGCCTGGTGACGAAACCACGCGGCGCCGGGAACACCGCGATTCAACAATCCGTCGTAGTGCGCCTCCTTCGCCTGGAGAAATGAACCCTTCGCGTCCGGAGTGGCCTTGTCCGCCGGGATCGTGAAGGGAAGCGCCACCATCCCGCTCCAATCGGACCGGGGAACAAACAGGCGGCCGGTGACGTTTGTGCCGTTGGGCACATGGATCGCCAGTACGGCCTTCTGGAATGGCCCGCTCGATGGCCCCCATGGCTCGATCTGCGCTCCTTCAACGAAGGCTTCCCCGCCGCCATCAATCACCGCGTAGGGAGACATGGCCGGCAACCGCTGCCATTGGACTTTGCGCCAGTCAGGGGCGTTTCCCTTGGGCAACGCGCCTTCCGTAAATTTGAGCGTAGCGATCGGGATGTTGAAGTAGGAGTCTGCTGCCTGGCCCGCTTGCGCCAGAAGCATTGCGGTCCCGAGCGAGAGAAATGCTGTGCGAAACATATTTTGAAAGCCTGCCGTAGCCGCGCTGAATTCACCCCATTGAAAAAGCAAAGGGCACCACCCCGTTCACTCAATTCCCCTCGCATCGGAATAAATGGGAAGTGAGTTGAGTGCCGAAGGGACGCTTCGTTGAATCCGGATTTCAACGACGTAGCCCACAAGCGCATCGACGAGGCGATGATCACCCGCGGCTTGACCAATTGACCGGCGGTGTGAGCCGCTGCCGCAAGTCGTGGCGATAGGAGGTTCCGCACAACTCGGCAGGTACGCCGGTCCTCTGGTTTTAGTTCGTGTATATGTCGTTGAGAGCGGGGCTCGCTGAGAATGGGGACTTGCGGAGCGCGTCCCTCCAAGCCGGCAAAGAAAAAGGCCGGAGGTTCAAAATGAACTTCCGGCCTTTTGGAAAAATTGGCGGCAACCTACTCTCGCGGAATCTATAAAACCACTACCATCGGCAAGGCTGCGTTTGACGGCCGTGTTCGGAATGGGAACGGGTCGGACCGCAGCTTTATGACCACCAAAGTGCATTGAGGATGGCGCTGCAATTTGACAGCGGCTCACAGGCTGGGCCTGGGAAACATCCAACACTTAAATTCGAAAGAGCAACCGAGACATTCCGGTCGTTCGCTGAAAACTACACACAGGCTTTCGGGAAGTCAGGACTTCTACAATTCGCGAGTTAAAATCGCTTATTCTTCAACCGAAGTTGGAGAAAAAAGCAATCAAGCCGCACGACCGATTAGTATCAGTCCGCTGAACAGATCACTCTGCTTGCACGCCTGACCTATCAACCACGTAGTCTACATGGGGTCTTTAGGGAGCTTGCGCTCCGGGAAACCATATCTTGGGATGAGCTTGGCACTTAGATGCTTTCAGCGCTTATCTCTTCCGCACATGGCTACGCAACGATGCCCCTGACGGAACAATTGCCACACCAGAAGTGCGTCAAACCCGGTCCTCTCGTACTAAGGTTTGAACCCCTCAAGTTTCCTACGCCCACAGTGGATAAGGACCGAACTGTCTCACGACGTTCTGAACCCAGCTCGCG
>JADMIO011227198.1_pt1 | contig 41273 bp, 36 predicted proteins | sample 8958161 | NCBI WGS metagenome assembly JADMIO01 (sample SAMN16585339, study PRJNA669376) | soil metagenome | isolation source: Crop rotation soil | place: USA: Cullars Rotation, Alabama | collected 2011 | reverse complement strand
CGCGACAACTTGTCCACGTGGAATTCTAAGCTTAGGATCCCAATGTGCTGGAAAGCGGATGGCGTCGGAGCTGTGTGACACCAGGACCACGGTGCGGCCCTGGGCCCGGAACTCCGCCATCCGCTGGTGGCACTTCATCTGGAACGACTCGTCGCCCACGGCCAGGACCTCGTCGATGATGAGGATGTCGGGCTCGACCGAGATGGCGACGGCGAAGGCCAGGCGGGCGTACATCCCGCTCGAGTAGTTCTTCACCGGGGCGTCGATGAACTTCTCGACCCCGGCGAAGTCGACGATCTCGTCGAAGCGGGTCTTGATGTCGCGGCGGGACTGACCCAGCAGCGAGCCGGCCAGGTAGATGTTCTCCCCGCCGGTGAGCTCGGGATGGAAGCCGGTGCCCAGCTCGAGGAGGGGCGAGATGACGCCTTCGGTGCGGACCGAGCCCTTGTTGGGCGACAGGATGCCGGCGAAGGTCTTGAGCAGGGTGGACTTGCCCGACCCGTTGGCGCCGATGATGCCCGTGGTGGAGCCGGCCGCGATCTCGAGGTCGATGCCCCGCAGGGCCCAGAAGTGCTCGTAGATGTTGCGCCGGCTGAGGACCTTCTCCTTCAGCGTGTGGGAGCGCTGGTGGTAGATCCGGTAGCTCTTCCAGACGCCCTCGGCCGTGATCGCGATCCCGCTCATCGGGGCCTGCTCGATCGAGGCCCGCTCACACGATCTCCGAGAACAGCTTCTGCCACCGCCCGAACGCCCAGGCCCCGATCACGACGAGGACGACGGCCACCGCGGCATCGTAGGCGAGCAGGTGCAGCGCGGGCGGGCGGTTGAGGACCACCACGTTCCGGAACGAGAGCACCACGCCGGTCATCGGGTTGAGCTCGACGAGGGTGTGCATCCGGGACCCCTCGAGGAATTTGAGGGAGTACAGGATGGGCGTCCCCCAGAACCACAGCTGCAGGAAGACGCCCACGAAGTGGACCACGTCGCGGAGGAAGACGGTGACCGTCGCCAGCAGCAGCCCGACTCCGAAGGAGAACACCGCCGCCACCAGGACGATCACCGGCAGCCACAGGATGTAGAAGCTCGGGGGCCCGACCAGGACGATGGTGATGAACAGGAGCACGCTCAGCTCGAAGCCGAACGTCACCACCGCCGACAGCACCGTGCTCAAGGGCAGGATGGCCCGGGGGAAGTAGACCTTGCCCAGGAGGTAGCCGGAGCCGATGATGCTGCCCGCCGACGCCCCCGCCGAGGTGTTGAACAGGCCCCAGATGACCAGCCCGCCGAACAGGTAGAGGGCGAAGGGCACCGCGTGCCCGTCGGGGCGCATGGCGTCGCTGGCGGGGGCCGCCTTGAAGATGAACGTGAAGATGAACCAGTACAGGCCCACGATGAGCAGCGGGTTGGTGAGGGACCACAGCATCCCCAGGAAGGTGCCCCGGTGGCGGACCTTCATGTCCCGCCGGACCAGGTTCATGGTCAGCTCGCGGTTGCGGACCAGCTCCTCTATCTGGGCGAACGCCACCGTTCGAAACTACCAGGGAGTCTTTCGCGCCCTACCGGGCCCGGAGGACGGACTCGACCACGCCCAGGTAGGCGGCGGTGGCGGCCTCCAGGGTGCACTCGGCGGCCCGGCGCAGGGACGCCTCGGTTGCGGTCGCCCTGCACTCCGGGCAGGTGGCCAGCACGACCAGGGCCCGGGCCAGGGCGGCCCGTTCGCCCTCGTCGGCCGGGATGCGGATGGCGGCCCGCTCCTCGGCGAACTGGGCGTGGTCGGACGTGACCACCGGCTGGCCCAGGGCCATGGCCTGGAGCATCGTGGCCGACGTCTCCCCCAGGGTGGGGTAGCGGAGGCACACGAGGGTGTCGATGGCGGCCATGTGCTCGAAGAACGACCGGTCGTCGACGGAGGTGCGCACGACGGCCCGGTCGGTGAGGCCGAGGGCGGCGAGCGTGCCCGCCAGGTCGTCCATGACCGCTTCGCCCACCAGGACGAGGCCCAGCTCGATCCCAGCCGCCCGGGCGAGGGGGACGGCGTCGGCCACCGCCTGCAGCGTCTCCGCCACCCGCTTGTGCCCGCCCAGGAAGCCGAACAGGCCGACGAGGAAGCGGTCGGGGTCGAGCCCCAGTCGGCGGCGGAGGGCGGCCTTGGGCTCGAGGTCGGTCGGGACGGCGCCGGTGTGGCTGGGCACGTGGTGGACCGGCAGCCCGGGGATCTCCGCCTCCACCACGAACCGGGAGAACCGGCTGTGGACCACGGCCGCCTCGGCCCGGCGCAGGGGCCGGCCCAGGACCTGCAGGAGGTATGCCTCCTGGTGGGTGACCAGGCCGCGGGCCCGGCGGTGGGCGACCGCGGCCGCCCCCTCCGCGCCCAGCTGGGCGGCCAGATCGAGGGCCTCGTCGGCAGGAACCGACCCGAGGAGGTGGGGGATGGAGACCTCGTGGCACACGACCACCCCGCCCCACCGCAACGCCGACCGGTAGGCGAAGTGGTGGTCGGGGTTGTCGGCCAGGAAGTGGAGGACGACGTCGTGGGCGCCGGGGTCGAACTCGTCCGGCGGGATGGTGGGACCGTCCCACTCGACCGGGTCGGGCGCCACCGCCACCACGTCGACGTGCTCGGCCAGGGCCGGCAGGAGGGCGCCGGCGTAGACCGCGCCGCCCGTCCGTCGGGGCGGGCCGGGGGTGAAGGCCGCGACCCGCGTCCGGGTCACGCGGGCGGGTGGTGGGCGTCGATCACCGCGTTCGTGTCGGTGCGGTCGACGGCGCTGGAGTCGACGTCGCCGGCGACATCGGCCGGCCCCCTCAGGCGGTCCTCCAGGTCGAGCACCCGCACCGTGAGGGCGGCCACCCGGCGGTCGTAGCCGGCCAGCACCGCGTCCTGGCGGGCCAGGAAGTCGGCGATCAGGTCGAGGTCGTACTGGTGGCGCTCGGTGTCGCGGTCGGCCAGGTAGGCCAGCATCTGCCGGCGGGACTCGGCCATGGCCGCCTCGTGAGTGGCCGCGATCTCCTGGGCCAGGGCGTGGAGCTCGGCGCCGGCGATCGTCTGGGCGGTGACGGCGCGGGCCCACCGGACCCGCCTGGCCACCGGTTGGGGCAGGGCGCGACGCACACCGTCGATGACCCGTCCCACGCCCCGCAGTATAGGTGGGGGCCTCCGCCGGCCCCTCAGCCCAGCTGCAGGAGGCGGGCCTTGACCCGGGCCGCCACGTGCTCCCAGCTGTGGTGCTCGGCCACCTCGGCCGCCGCGGCCAGGCCCTTGGCCCGGGCCTGGTCGGGCCGGTCGACGACCTCCCGCAGGAGGAAGCGGAGGTGCTCGGCGTCGGGTTCGGCCCACTGGAAGCCCTCGTAGTAGGGGCAGCGGGCCTTGGCGTCGACCAGCGACCACCGCAGGGGGTAGCCCACGCCCTCGTGGAGGAAGTCGGCCGGCCCGCCCCAGTCGGTGGCGATGACGGGCAGGCCGCAGGCCATCGCCTCCAGCACGGTCATGCCCCAGCCCTCGCCCCGCGACGGCACGACGAAGCAGTCGGCCGACCGGTACAGGGAGCCCATCTGGTAGCCGGCCAGCTCCGGGTTCACCATCACCACGATCGGCGCCGTGGGCGGGAGGTCGAGGGCGGCGATCTCGGCCACCACGTCGACCGCCGGGTCGCGGTTGAAGACGGAGAGGAGCAGGACCACGTCCTCCGACTCCTTGAACTCCTCGGCGAAGGCCCGCAGGAGTACCTCCGGGGCCTTGCGCTCGCCCCACTCGAAGACCGACAGGAACGTGAACCGGTCGGTGGGCCGGAAGCCGGTGATCCGGGGGTTGAAGTAGTCGACGTCGACGCCGAGGGGCATGACCTCGATCGGCACCCGCACCCCGCTGCTGCGGAACGTCTCCACGTTGAACGACGCCGGCACCCACACCTCGTCCATGGCGTTGCAGCCGTCGACCCACGCCGGGGGGAGCCCGGTCACCTCCAGCATCGTCCATCCCACCCGCCGGCGGCCCTCGACCCGGCCGAAGGCGTCGGCCTGGCAGAAGGCGACGTGGCTGGCGGCGGGGGCCGGGGGGCGGCGGCGCAGGTCGTCGAGGAGGAGGTCACCGGTGGGCTCCTCGTGGCCGCCGTAGGCGTTGCGGTACGACATGCGCAGCCCGGCGAAGTGCAGCGCGGCCAGGATCTTCCGGGACTGGACGGCGTAGCCCAGGGGCTGATGGAGCACCGAGTGCCACACCACGTCGGCATCGAAGCGCTCGTGTTCGAGCCAGTGGGCCCACTTGCGCTCGAAGACCTTCTGCGATCGGTTGTAGATCGTCCAGAAGTCGACCTTGTTCACCCGGGTGCTCGTGCTCTGGTGGTGGACGGTGGACACGCTCCCGGCGCACACCACCCGGAAGCCGGCCCGGGTCGCCCGGAGGCAGAAGTCGCTGTCGTCGTAGTAGGCGAACAGGTCCTCGTCGAGCCCGCCGACCCGGTCGAGGCAGTCCCGGCGGATGTAGACCTGGGCGAACACCACCGACTCGACGTCGCGGTCGCGGTTGCCCTGGTTGATGTCGCGTTCGAGCCCGCCCAGCTGCTGGCCCCGGAGGGTGAGGGGCTGCATGTAGCTGCCCAGGTGCATCAGGGTGCCGCCGCCGTCGACCAGGCGGGTGCCGACCACGCCGGTGGTGGCGTCGGCGTGGGCCACCGCCTGCAGCCGGGTGAGCCAGCCGGCGTCGGTGACCAGGGTGTCGTTGTTCATGAGGACGATGTCGTCGCCCGGGTCGGCGGCGGCGATGCCCTGGTTGCAGCCTTTGGTGAAGCCGAGGTTGGTGCGGTTGGAGATCACCGTCACCCAGTCCTGGGCCGCCAGCCACTCGGGGGTGCCGTCGACGCTGCCGTTGTCGACCACCACCAGCCGCCAGGCGGGATGGTCGGTGAGGCGGCGCAGGGACTCGAAGCAGCGCTGGGTGTGCGGCAGCGCGTTCCAGGTGAGGACGACGACCGTGACCGGACGGGGGGTGGCTTCGGTCACGCGGTGCCCGCCGGGTCGGAGGGCGGTTCGGGCGGCGGTTCGGGCGGCGGTTCGAGGAGGGGGTCGACCAGGGGCTCGACCGCGGCGGTCAGGTCGGGGCCGATGGCCGACCGCCACGCCTGGACCTCGGCCACCAGCCGCTCGTTGCGCAGGCGGAGGGTCTCCACCAGGTCGAGCAGGGAGTGGTTGAACTCGCTCTGCTGCTCGGTCATCGGCGCCAGGTACCAGCGCAGGCCCCGCCGCACGGCCCGCTTGGCCAAGCGGACGGCGGGACCGACGACGGGCCGGTCGGACCCCGAGTGGAACTCCATGCGGATGTCGGCCTGGTCGCGGAGTCGGGCGATCCCGAGGCCGTCGTCGCCCTCCCGGTGGACGATCACGGGGCCGCCGTTGGGGGTGTTCGACGCCTGGGCCAGGGCCGTGGCCACCCGGGTCATCATCAGCTCCACGTCGGTGCCGCGCAACACGCCAGCGACGCTACCTCGGGCCGGGAGGACGCCTCCTCACCCGACGGGCGACCCCAAGGCGACCGGGTCGGACTCGCGGGCAGGGTCCTCCCGCCGGAAGCGGGGCCGGTTGGCGATGCGCCGACCCATCTCCAGGGATGGCTTCTCCACCAGGTAGTGGACGCCGGCGGCGAGGGCGATCACGACCACGAAGACGATGGGCAGGGCGACGTAGAAGTGGCCGGTGGCCCGGGTGATGGAGTTGAGGAGCACCCACCCGACGATCGTGTGGACGAGGTAGAGCGGGTAGCTGATCTCGCCCAGGGTGTCGACCGCCTTGGAGTACGGGATGCGGTCGCGCCAGATGTAGAGCGGGAGGAAGACCACCAGGGCGGCCAGCGAGCAGTGGAAGAACACGATGGCGTCGTAGGGCCGGAAGGGCCCGTTGCGCAGGCAGAACCAGTAGAGGGCGAGCAGGCCGGCGCCGATCCCCAGGCACTCGAGGGTGCCCCACAGCCGGCGGAAGTGCTGGTGGAAGACCACCCCGATGAGGATGAAGATCACGAACGTCGAGTTGAAGCCGAGCTGCTGGCGCAGGAGGAAGTGGTCGACGACCGAGGGGTTGGCCGGGCTCGGGATCCGGGGGTTGCCGATCCACAGGCTCATCCCGGCCAGGACGCCGGCCAGGGCCAGGATCGTCGTCCGCCGGTGGAGGAGCCCCTTCCAGGCGACGAGGGCGGCGCAGACGTAGAAGACCTCTTCGATGGCGAGCGTCCAGTACACGGGGTCGATGTAGTACCGGCCGGTGTAGCCGCTCACGAGGGGGACGTTGGAGGCGATCGTCGACCGGCTGAAGGGGAAGCCGGCGTGACCCGAGAAGAGGGCGACGGCCAGCATCGTCAGCGCCCCGCAGACCCACAGCGTCGGGTAGAGGCGGAAGAACCGGCGGATGGCGAAGCCGCCCAGCGTGCGCCGTTCCAGGGAGAACGGGATCACCAGGCCGCTGATCAGGAAGAACAGCCCCACCGCGAAGATCCCGGCGGAGATGTCGAAGCGGAGCAGGAAGTCGGAGATCTGGTGGAGGGGCGGGCGGGGGAGCGCGTCCACCGGCTTCACGAAGGCGAAGAGGGCCACCGTGGGGGGCGCGTTGATGAAGTCCTGGGTGAGGTGCTCGAGCACGACCACCAGGGCGGCCACGCCCCGGAGGGCCTGGGCGAACCAGATCCGGTTGGCCAGGCGCTCGGGAACCGGCCTGCTCACGGCGCCGCCCCGGCCGATCCGGCCGGCCCGGCGCTGGCCGGGCCTGGGGCCCTGCCCCCCGGGGACTGGCCCAACTGGGGCTCGGGGCTCGACCCCGGCTCCCGGACCTCGGCCACCGCGGCCCACAGGTCGGTGGCCGACGGCGGCCCCACGAAGGAGGCCCGGACCACGCCCTCGGCGTCGGCCACCACGATGGTGGGCACGGCCTCGATGCCGTAGCGCTGGTGGAGGACGGCGTCGGCCACCACCTCGACGTCCTGCACCACCACGTCGGCGCTGGCCAGGACCGCCGACTTGGCCAGAACAGCGGCGCAGGAGTCGCACGTGGCCGACGAGAACACCGCCACCAGCCAGGGGGCGTCGGCCCGGTCGAAGTCGGCCCGGTCGAGCTGGCGGGGCACCGGCCAGTCGCCCTGGGTGGGCGGGTCCGGCCGCCGGCGCTCGACGATCACGGCCAGCACCACGGCTGCCGCCACCACCACCGCGACCACGACCAGCCGTTCCACGCCGGCCAGTATCGACCACGTGCGGGCCCCGCACCGAGCCGGCCCGGCCGGCCGACTCAGTCCCGGAGGGGGATGCCGGGGGTGATCGCCATCCCCAGGGCGCCGCCCTGGGCCAGCAGCAGGCGCTCCGCCACCACCGGCCGGGTGGCCTCGACCACGGCCGACAGGGCCGGCGCGGGGAGGGCGACGTGCTCGGCCATCCGCACCACGGTCCGTCCGCCAGGGGCGATCTCGAGGTCCTGGAGCTTGGGCAGGTCGCGCCGCACGCCGTCGCCCAGCACCGCCACCGACACCGACACCGGGGTGGTGCCGGGGTTGGACACGGCCAGGAACTCCTCGACGGTGCTCAGGTCGATCTGGCCGGCGGCGAGGACCCAGCCCCGGGCCGTGGAGCGGGCGCCGGGCGACGACCCCACGCCGTAGCGACCGGCGGCCCCGGTGGCGTCGATGCTGCGCTCCACCACCACCGCCACGCCGTTGGTGCTGCGCAGGGTGACCGAGTGGCCGACGCCCTTGGGCACCCGGCTCTCGTCGTTGGTGACCACGCTCACCCTCGACTCCCGGGGGACGGTGATGCGGAGGGGCTCGGCGTCGCCGTCGTCGAGGACGAAGGCCACCTCCACCTGGGCCTCGGCCGGCTGGGGGTTGTAGACCTGGAAGCGCTCGGCCAGCCCGTCGACCACGAGCCCGTCGGCGAAGTACCACAGGGGCTCGGGGGCGGGGATGCCGAGCGTGACCGAGACCCCCTTGCGGCCGACGCTGCCGTCGAACATCTGGATCCGGGCCACCACCAGGCGGCCGGTGCGGGCCGAGACCCGGGCCGCCACCGCCTCCCGCCGCTGGACGTAGTCGCCCACGTTGATGGCGGTCACCGACCGCCCCTGGACCGAGAGCCCGGTGAGGGCCTGGGGCGTCACCTGGCCCTCCTCGGTGGTGAAGGCGAAGTCGACGATCGCGTCCTCGGGGAACGGGTTGAACACCACCAGGACCTCGGTGGCGTCCCGGGTGGTGACCCCCTCGGCGAAGTACCAGGTGGGCGACGCGGTGGAGGCGCAGGGGGTGACGCTGGTGCCGAGGGGCCCGGCGGTGGTCATCTCCACCACCGCCTCGCCACCGTCGAGCTCGACCACGGCCGCCAGGTAGTCGCCCTGGACGACGTCGGCCAGGTGGACGGCGGCCCTCGAGTTGGCGGGCACCGCCACCGCCGTCTGGCCGGCGGCGGCACCGATCGGGGTGACGCTGACGGTGGCCTGCAGGGCCCGGCCGCCGGCGTTGGCGATCACCACGGTGGCGTCGGCCGCCGGGTTGGCGCCCGCGGTCGCCCCCGCGCAGTACCAGGCCGAGGAGCGGGCCGAGGCGGGGGCGGCGGTGGGGCCGGAGAGGGCGAGGGCGCCCTCGGGATCGTCGGGGACCGACGTCGACGACGATCGGGCCCACCGGTCGATCGCCCCGCCCGCCACCAGCAGCAGGACGATGACGACGAGGGCGGGGATGCGCCTGCCGGCGGTCACTGGTCGGAACGGGCCGTGGTGTCGGGGCGAACGGGACGGGTGATCACGAGGAATCGCACCAGGCCGATCCACAGGGCGAGCTGCAGCAGGACCAGGCCGTAGCGCAGGATCGGGGTGTTGAAGCGCAGGCGGGCCCGGCCCGAGCGCTGGACGTCGAAGGCGTTGGCCACCCCGAAGGCCCGGGCTCGGTCGGCCCCCCGTCCCCCCACTTCGAGCGACCACCGCGCCGACGGGCTCTCGGCCAGCAGGACCGTGCCCGCGGCGGGGACGTCGCCCTCGAAGCGGACCGGGCCATCCCCGCCGAGGACGGGCTTGCCCCCCGCCAGGTCGGCGCCCCCGCCCAGGGCCGGGGGGAGGCCGCCGGCCAGCGCCTCGGGGACGAGGGCCCGTCCCGGTCCCCAGGCCGTGTTCTCGTAGACGGCCAGGGTGGCGTCGGCCGGCAGCAGGCGCAGGTCGAGCTGGGAGCCCAGGGCGCGGGTCAGGGCGGGAGGGATGCCGGGCGTGGGCGGCACGTCGTCCCGGGGCGCGGTCTGGATCGGCACCACGATGTAGCGCACGGCCATCGGGGCCAAGAGGCGCCCGAGGCGGGCGGTGCCGCCGTTCTGGGCCACCCGCAGGACGTCGGCGATGGTATCGGTGGCCGCCGACGGTCGCCCGGGCAGGAGGTCGGCCACGTCGGGGGCGCCGTTGCGGGACGTGGCGTAGCCCACGCCCTGCTGGAACCGCCAGCTGTCGAGGGGCAGGACGGCGGGGTCGCCCAGCCACAGCACCCGGAAGGCGCCCTGGTCCACCTCCGGCTCCATCCACCCCACCGAGCGGGCCAGGTCGGTGGACGGCATGTTCCACCGCCCGTCGGTGGCGGCGCCGAGGACGGGCAGGGCGATGGCGGCGATGGTGGCGCCCGCGGCCAGCGAGAGAGCCTGGCGCCACCCGAAGCGCTCGGAGCGGAGGTCGGTCTCGAAGGCGACCGCCCCCAGGGCGACGGAGCCGGCCAGGGCGGCGGCGGCGAAGGCGAGGAGGACGTCGGGCGATTGGAACTGCAGCGGGAGCCAGCCCTGGCCGCCGGCCCAGGCCACGCCGATGCAGGTCAGGGCCGTGATCCAGAGGCGGATGGCCCAGTCGAGGCGCCACTCGCGGCCCAGCACGAGCGGCACCGCGGCCAGCACCAGCAGGGCCCAGCCGAGGGGGGCGGCGCCCATGGGCCCGATCTGGAAGCGCAGCAGCTCACCGAGGCCGGGCTGCACCGAGGGGAGGCGGGACACGCCGGTGACCGTCGACCAGCCGCCGGGCAGGAGCAGCTCCACCGACCACGGCACCAACAGGACGACGGCCACCAGAACCGCCCCCAGGGCGCCGAGGAACGAGGTGGAGGTCGACGTGGGCGAGCCCGCGACCAGGGACCCGAGCAGCAGCCCGAGGGCGGCCACCACCAGGGCCAGGGCGATGGAGGGGACGAAGGCGGCGACCACCGCCAGCCCCAGTCCGAGGACGAGGATGTCGCGCCAGTCGGGCGACCGTTCCTCGCCCCCCCGGAACGGCGGCAGGCCGGTGAGGCGGAGGAGGGCGGTCAGCAGCCAGGGCGCGGCGGCGTAGGCCAGCAGCCCGCCCCACTGGCCCCGGGCCAGGGAGTTGTAGGGCAGGGCGACGGTGACGTAGGCGATCACGCCCACCAGGCGGGCCAGGGCCGAGCCCAGGTGGCGGCCGGCCCGCCACGCCCCCACCGCGGCGATGGGCCACGCCCCGAGCACCAGCAGCTTCTGGAGCAGTCCGACGCCGCCGAGCAGCACCGTCCCGGCCACGCCGAGGATCCCGAGCATGGGCGGCGCCGACGACGACGAGCCGAGGCCGGTGGTGCGCCAGCCGCCGACGAAGTGACTGAGGAGGGTGGACGGCCGGGGGAAGGGGGCGAACTGGCCGACCGCGGGCAGGCGCCCGGAGATCAGCCCCCGGCTGCCGATGAGGAAGGCCAGGGTGACGAGGCCGAGGAGGGCGGCCGCGGCCCGGGCCGGCCCCTGCCACACCGACTCCACCAGCTCCTGGCCGGCGGTGACCAGGGCCCGGGCCCGCTCCTCGGCGTGGAGGCGGCGCTGGAGGTAGTTGGTGAGGCGGACGCTGCCCCGCACCTGCAGGCGGCGGACCTCGCTGTCGGGCACGTTGCGGCTGCGGCTGACGGCCCGGCGCAGGGGCCGTAGCCGGTTGAAGTTGCGCAGGTTCCAGATCCAGGCCGCGACCAGCTGGCGGGCCTCGCCGAAGCGCCGGGAGAAGAGGGCGACGATCGTCTCCACCAGGGTGACCACCGCCGCCTGGGGAACCACCCGCAGCAGGGTGAGGAACGAGTAGCTCTTGAACATCGAGCGCAGGTGGTGGCGGGTCTGGGCCGCCTCCTTGTCGAGGGGATCCTCGGGGTGGCGGAGGTCGCCGTGGTGGTGGCGGACGACGGCCTGGGGCGCCACCAGCACCCGGGCCCCCGCCACCTGGGCCCGCCAGCACAGGTCGACGTCGGCCCCGTGGTCGCCCATCTCGGGGTCGAACCCGCCCAGCTCGTTGAACAGGTCGCTGCGCACCAGCAGGCACGTGCTGGACACGGCGAACACGTCCTTGACCGCGTCGTGCTGCTCCTGGTCGAGCTCGCCCCGGTCGACCACCGAGGCGCAGGCGCCCGTCTTGTCGACCACCAGGCCGACCTCGAGCAGGCGGTCGGGATGGTCCCACTCGACCACCTTGGGGGCGACGATGCCGGCGTTGGACCGCAGCGCCTCCTCCACCAGCAGGCGGATTGCGTCCGGCTCCATGGCCACGTCGTCGTGGCAGAAGACGAGGAAGGAGGCGCCCTGCACCGTCTGGAGGACGTCGTTGGCCGCGGCCGCGAACCCGGGCCGGGTCGGGACCCGGCGCAGATACGCGTCGGGCAGGACGGAGGCCACCCGGCGGGCCGAATCGGCGTCGCCTCCGGCGTCCATCACCAGCACCGATTGATTGGGGTAGTCCTGGCTGCCCAGCGCCACCAGGGCTTCCTCGAACCAGTCACCCGGCTCGTTGGCCACGACCACCGCCACCACCGGAGGGGCGGAGGGCTGCGGGTCCATGCTCGGGTCGAGGCTAGCCGCCCTCGATTCATGGTCTCCTGGGAACGGGTGTGATTGGCTGGTGCCGGTGCCCGACCAGAGCCTCTACCGGCGTCGGAGTGGCGTCACCTGACCGAACCGGCTGATTCCGGCCTCAAGGGACGCCTGCTGGTGGCCACGCCCACCATCGGCGACCCCAACTTCGCGGGGACGGTGGTGCTCATGCTCGAGCACTCCGGCGAGGAGGGGGCGTTGGGGGTGATCCTCAACCGGCCCAGCGACATCCACGTGGCCGAGCACCTCCCGGGGTGGTCCGACGTGGTGGTGGAGCCCCCGGTCGTGTTCCTCGGGGGCCCGGTGAACCCCAACGCCGCCATGTGCGTGGCCCGGGTCGACGGTGACATGGTCGACGGCGGCTGGAGCCCCGTGGTCGGCCGGGTGGGCACGGTCGACCTCGGCCTCGACCCGGCCCACGCCGCCCCGGGGGTGGCCGAGGTGCGCATCTTCGCCGGCTACGCCGGGTGGGCGCCCCGCCAACTGGAGGACGAGATCGCCGACGGCGGCTGGTTCGTGGTCGACGCCGACCCGTCCGACGCCCTGTCGCCCGTGCCCGACGAGCTGTGGCGCGACGTCCTCCGCCGCCAGCCGGGCACCGTCTCCCTCTTCGCCGACTACCCGCCCGACCCCTCGATGAACTAGATCGATCGTGTCGGTCGACGAGCCGGGTGCGCGCCGCGGGTCGACGCTCGCCCGCCCCGTCTGGGACGATCAGCTGGTGGACCTGAGCCGAGCCCGCCGATCCCCGCCCGCCCTGGTGACCTCGGTTGCGTTCGGGGTGATCGGGGCCGTGCTCCTCGTGATCGGGGTGGTGGCCGACAACGAGCCGCTCGTCCTGAGCGCGGTGGGGGCGGGGACGGTGTCGCTGATCGCCGTCCTGGTGTGGCGGGAGCAGCTCATCGCCGCCTGGCGCAGCCGCCGGCGACCCGGCTGACCTGCGGATTCGTCCCGGCGGCCGAGCGTCGATAGGCCCGGCCCGGTTGTACGCTGACGGCATGCGCTCCACCAACCCGGCCCTGAACGAGAAGGTCTTCACCCGCGAGATCGAACTGGCCCGGTCGGGGGGCGCCGGGGGCCGCATGCCCCGCCCGCCGGTCGACGATCGGGTCTCCCCCTGGACCCCGCCGGCGTCGTTCGAGACGATGACGGTCGGCGGCACCGTCAGCGCCGCCGGCGTGCTGCTCGTCCTCCTCCTGGCCGCGGGCGGCGTCGGCTGGGCCCAGGTGAGTCCCTCGCCCGAGGGCGTCCGGATCCCGGGCTGGATCCTCCCGGCGCTGCTGGTAGGCCTCGGGGTGGCTGTCCTCACCTTCTTCAAGCCCCGGCTGGCCCGCTTCACCGGTCCCGTCTACGCCCTGGTCGAGGGCTTCCTGCTGGGGGCCATCTCCCACGTCTACAACCTGCGCTTCGGCGGCATCGTCGTCCAGGCGGTCGGCCTCACGGTGGCCGTCTTCGGCATCGTGCTCTTCCTCTATGCGACCCGGATCGTCAAGGTCACCGACAAGCTGCGCATGGGCATCGTCGCCGCCACCGGCGCCGTCTTCGTGGTGTACATGGTGAGCCTGGTGCTGCGGCTGTTCGGCGCCGACGTCCCCTTCATCCACGACGCCACCCCCATCGGCATCCTCATCAGCCTGGCGATCGTGGTGATCGCCGCCCTCAACCTGCTCCTCGACTTCGACTTCATCGAGCGGGGCGCGGCCAACGGCGCACCCAAGTACATGGAGTGGTACGGCGCCTTCGGGCTGGTGGTAACCATCGTCTGGCTCTACCTGGAGCTGCTCCGCCTCCTGAGCAAGCTCCGCAGCCGCTAGAGCACCGACCGGTAGACGTCGACGTGGGCCCGGGCGGAGCCCGCCCACGTGTGGCGGGCGGCGACCTCGATTCCCTCCCCGCGCCGGCGCTCGACGTCGGCGCCACCCAGGAGGCTGGCCTCCAGGGCCTCGGCCAGGGCCACCGTGTCGCCCGGGTGGACCAGGAGTCCGGCCGTCCCCACCACCTCCTCCATGGCTGAGCCGGTCGTCGTCACCAGGGGCGTCCCGCACGCCATGGTCTCCAGGGCGGGGAGGCCGAAGCCTTCCTCCAGCGAGGGGTAGGCCACCACCGTCGCCCCCCGCAGGAGGGCCACGTTCTCCTCCTCCGTCACGTAGCCGGGCACGATCATCCGGTCGCGGGCCCGGGCGGTGTGGATGGCGGCCTCGACCGCGTCGACGCCCCATCCCCGCTGCCCGGCGAGCACGAGGACGGTGTCGGGGTGGCCGGCCGCGATCAGGTCGAACGCCCGCACCAGGGAGGGGACGTCCTTGCGGGGCTCCAGGGTGCCGACGAAGGCGACGTAGGGCTGGTCGGGCTCGATGCCCAGCCGTTGGCGGGCGGCGATGTCGGCCTCCACCTCGTCGGGACCCGACGGCGGCCGGAAGCGGTCGTGGTCGACGCCGTGGGGGATGACGAAGATGGCCCCCCGCGGCTTGGTCCGGTCGTGGAGCCGCTCGGCGGTGGCGTGGCTGACGGCCACGATGGCCGCGGCCCGGGCCGCCGCCACCCGGATGGCCCCCCGGAAGAAGGCGACCTTCGACCCCTGGTGCCACTCGGGGTGGGAGAAGAAGGAGAGGTCGTGGACGGTGACCACGCTCGGGCCCCGGGCCGCCACCGGCATCGTGTAGTGGGGGCCGTGGTGGACGTCGGTGGGCATGCGGTTGAGCAGGCGGGGCAGGGCCGTCTGCTCCCACGCCAGGCGGACGGGCCGGCGGGTGGGCGCGGTGTCGACCACCCGGTTCGCCCCCGCCTTCGCCTCCCACCGGGCCCGGTCGCCCTGGCGGCAGACGACGGTGACCTCCACGTCGTCGTGCATCTCGGGCCGGATGAGCTCGCCGACGAGGTTGAGCACGTACCGTCCCGCGCCCCCCGGCTTGGCCGGCACGGCCGTGGCGTCCACGCTCACCCTCACGACCCCGGTCATCGGCGATTGCTCCGCGCGACTACACCCCTGAGGGAGCAAGCGCGCGAACTGTTCGCCGCCATCGGGCGGGTCGCCGTCGGGCGGGTCGACGTCATCCGGCGGCCAGGCTCCGCCACAGCTCGACGTGGCGGTTGGCGGCGGCGGCCCAGGTGAGCCCGCCCGCTCGTTGCCGCCCGGCGTCCACCAGCCGGGCTCGCAGCGCCTCGTCGGTGGCCACCGCCACGAGGCCCTCGGCGATGGCGTCGACGTCGCCCGGGGGCACCTCGCACGCGGCCCCGCCCGTGCTCGGCATCGGCGTCGCCACCACCGGCGTCCCGCACGCCATGGCCTCCACCGCCGGCAGGCCCCACCCCTCCCGCCGGGGGACGTAGGCCACCAGCCGGGCGCCGCCGTAGAGGGCGGTCAGCACCCCGGCGCCGACCGCCCCGGCCAGGACCACGTCGGGGCGGGGCGGCAGGGCCGGTCCCCATCCCGCCGGCCCGACCACGAGCAGGGGCCACGGCTCCGGCAGGCGGGGCCGGGCCCGGGCGTAGGCGTCGAGGAGCCGGGGCAGGTTCTTGCGGGGCTCCACCGTCGACACCGTGAGCAGGTACCCGCCCCCGCCGGGGACGCCCAGGTCGGCCAGCAGCTTGGCCGCGCCGTCGTGGTCGGGAGGGGCGAGGTGGTCGCAGCCCTCCTCGACCACAACCACCCGGTCCTCGGGGACGCCGGCCGCGGCCAGGTCGTCGGCGGTGGCGGTCGACGGGGCCAGGAGGAGGGCGGCCCGGGTCCGGGCCCGGGCCAACGCCGCTTCGTGCCACTCCCGGCCCCGGCGGGGGTAGGCGTCGGGCTCGTGGCGCCAGGCGAGGTCGTGCACCATCACCGTCATCGGCGCGGTGCCCGCCGGGGGTACGGCCAGCGAGGTGGCGTGGACGACGTCGGCCCCGCCCGGCGGACGGCCGACACCCAGGTCCCACAGGCGGGTCCGCAGGGGCCCGGGCAGGGGCGACGTCACCACCCGGCCGAGCCCGGCGACCGGGTCGGCGCCACCCGGCGCCCGCCCCGTCCACAGGGTGACGGCGACCGTCTCCGGGCCGGCTTGGTGCAGTCCCGCCGCCAGGCCCCGGATGTAGGTGCCGATCCCCCCGGGGGCCGGCCGGCGCAGTTGGTCGGCCACCAGGACGACGGCCAGCGGGCCGTCGCCACCAGGCCCGCTCCCCGTCAGGCGGCCACCTGGCGGTAGAGGCGGAGGCAGGCGGCGGCCGCCCGCTCCCACGTGTACTCCGCTTCGCGGGCCAACCCCTTCTTGATCAGGGTGGCCCGCAGCTCGTCGTCGAAGACGAGCTGGGCCATGGCGTCGGCGAAGCCCTCGGCGTCGGTCGGGTCGACCAGCAGCCCGGCTTCGCCCACCGTCTCGGGGGACGCCCCGGCCCGGGCCGCCACCACCGGCACCCCCACCTGCATGGCCTCCAGCAGCGGCATCCCGAACCCCTCGTAGAGGGACGGGAAGACCAGCATCTGGGCCCCGGCCAGCAACGACGCCACCCGGGCGTCGTCGATGTAGCCGGTGCAGATCACCTCCCGGCTGCCCAGCCCCCGCTCCGCCAGCAGCGCCGGCAGGTCGATGAGCGTGCTGCGCCCGCCGGCCAGCACCAGGCGCAGGTCGACGCCCCGCTGCCGGAGGATGCTCAGCGCGTCGAGGGCGAGGGGCAGGTTCTTGCGGGGCTCGAGGGTGCCCAGCATGAGGGCGTAGGGCCCACCGACGTTGGTGGCCGCCACCCCCTCCACCGCCGTGGCCCGGTGGTGGCTGCCGTTGGGGATGACCGTGATCCGGTCGGCCAGGTGGGGCTGCCAGTCGAGGAGCTCGTCGCGGGTGAACTCGGACACGGTCACGATCGCCGCCGCCCGGGACAGGATCTGGGGCAGGAGGCGCGCCATCCGACGGACGCCGGGGGAGACGTCGGCCGGATGGTGGACGAAGCCGATGTCGTGCACCGTCACCACCACCGGCACCTTCCGGGACGGGGGGGCGATGAAGTTGGTGGCGTGGAAGACGTCGCAGTCGACCAGCCACTCGACCGGCGGGAAGGGGACCCGGTCCCACATGGCCCAGAGGGGACGGGCCGGGGCCAGCTTGCGCTCCACGCCCACGTTGGGCCGGTGGGGCGGGTCGAGGTTGAGGTAGCGGGCGGTGCGCCAGGAGATGGGGAAGACCACCATGTCGTCCTGGGGGGCGAGCAGGGCGATGGCGTCGATGAGCTCGTGGGTGTACCACCCGACGCCCGTCTTGCGTCCGAGCAGGGGCGTGCCGTCGAAGCCGATGCGCACGGTCAGCCCTCCTTCCGGCGCCGGCGCTTCCGTCGTCCTCCGCCGGGATCGTCGGTCGAGGTGTCGCTGTCTTCCTCGTCCTCCGCCACGGCGGGGGCGGGGGTTCCGGTGGGGGCGTCGGCGGCGGCCGGGGGGGAAGTCGGCCCGGTGGCGGCGGCCGCGCCGCCGCCCCGCAGCTCGTTGACGATCAGCAGGCGGTGGCGGTCGAGGAACTGGGGCAGGTCGAGGGCCAGGCGGCGCCCGAGCTCGCTCACCGTGTGGCGGATCTCGTTGGACGCCCGGCGGGTCTCGTCCCGCACCGCCTGCTGCAGCGACGCCTCCAACTGCTCCAGGCGGGCCCCCAGGGCGATCAGCTCCGCCTCCACGGCCGCCAGCCGCGGGCCCGGATCGCCGGCGTCGTCTCGCCGTTCCGGGTCCTGCACCGGGGGCGGCAGGTCCATCCCCCGAGACTAGCGGCGTCACCCCCTGACCACCCAGGAGGCCCCCGGGCCCCCCGCCGGCCCGGGGATGGCAACGGCTAACGTCTCGCCTCCGTGAAAGGCGTGATCCTCGCGGGGGGCACCGGGACCCGGATGCACCCCCTCACCCGCATCACCAACAAGCACCTCCTGCCGATCTACGACCGGCCGATGGTCACCTACGCCATCGAAGCCCTGGTCACGGCGGGGGTCGACGAGATCATGATGGTCACCGGCGGCACCCACGCGGGCGAGTTCCTCCGCCTCCTCGGCAACGGCACCGAGTGGGGGATCGACCGACTGTCCTACGCCTACCAGGAACGGGCCGGCGGCATCGCCGAGGCCCTCGCCCTCGCCGAGCGCTTCGTCGACGGCGACCAGGTGGTCGTCATGCTCGCCGACAACATCGTCGGCCGATCGATCCGCACCGCGGTCGACAACTTCCGCAACCAGGCCAAGGGGGCCCGCATCCTCCTGTCCAAGGTGGAGGACCCGGCCCACCTCAGCCACCTGGGCGTCCCCGAGCTCGACGCCACCGGCCGGGTCACCCGCATCGTGGAGAAGCCGGATTTCCCGGCCAGCGACTACGCCGTCACGGGCATCTACTTCTACGACCAGTCCGTGTTCGAGATCATCACCACCCTGGTGCCCTCGGGCCGGGGCGAGCTGGAGATCACCGACGTCAACAACTGGTACGTCGACCAGCGGGCCATCGAATACGATGTCCTCGACGGGTTCTGGGGCGACGCGGGTGAGTCGATCGACGCCTACTACGAGGTCAACGACTACGTCCGGGCCCACGGGGCCAACAAGGGCTGATCATGGCCGACGTCCGCCGGGGTCGCCTGCGGCCGCCGTCGGACGCACCCGCCGGCGGCGAGCGCACCGACCACCTGGTCGACGGACGCGGGGTCGAGATCGAGCAGATCCTCAGCGGGCGGGTGGACACGCCGGTCGACTACCAGGCGGAGCGCCACGAGTGGGTGGCGGTGCTGGCCGGCGGCGCCACCCTCGACGTCGGCGGCGAGGCGGTGGACCTGGCCCCGGGCGACTGGGTCGTCCTTCCGGCGGGCGTGCCCCACCGCCTCACCCGGGTCGACGCTGGCACCAGCTGGCTCGCCGTCCACTTCGACTGACCCCACGACGTCTGGAGCGCGCCCGACTTCTGATACGTTCGCGTCTCGTAGCGAGACAGTCGCGTGTCGAAAGGATCGCCGATGACCGAGCTGGACGTTCCCGCACCGCACGCGGGACTCCTCCACGAGGATCCCGTCGTCCATCGTCGCCGGTGGTTCCTCCTCAGCATCATGTGCCTGTCCCTGGTGATGGTGGTCATGTCGGTGGCCGGCCTCAACGTGGCCCTGCCCAGCCTCCAGCGGGAGCTCGGCGCCAGCGCCAGCGCCCTCCAGTGGATCGTCGACTCCTACGGCCTGGTGTTCGCGGCCCTGCTCCTGCCCGCCGGCGCCCTGGGCGACCGCTTCGGACGCAAGCGGGCCCTCATGCTCGGCCTGGTGATCTTCACCACCGGCTCCTTCATCGGGGGGCTGGGGACGACGTCGGCCCAGGTCATCGTGGGGCGGGTGATCACCGGCATCGGCGCCGCCTTCGTCATGCCGGCCACCTTGTCCCTGCTCACCACCATCTTCCCGCCCCACGAGCGGCGCAAGGCCATCGCCATGTGGGCCGGGTTCGCCGGCGCCGGCGGGGCCCTCGGACCCATCGTCTCCGGCGCCCTGCTGGAGAAGTTCTGGTGGGGATCCGCCTTCCTGGTGAACGTCCCCATCGTGGTCCTCGTCCTCATCGCGGTGGGCGTCTTCTCCCCGACGTCGAAGGACCCGGACGCCACGCCCCTCGACCCGATCGGCGCCGGCCTGTCGCTCGTCGGCCTGGGCGCCCTCGTCTACGGGATCATCGAGGGACCGGAGAAGGGGTGGACGAGCACGCCGGAGCTGATCGCCTACGCCCTGGCCGCGGTCGGCCTCGTCGGGTTCATGGTCTGGGAACGGCGGACCAGGCACCCCATGCTGCCCCTGCGCCTGTTCAAAGACCGGCGCATGAGCGTGGGCAGCGCCGTCGTCACGGTGGCCTTCTTCATCATGTTCGGCCTGTTCTTCCTGTTCACGCTCTACCTGCAGTTCGTGCGGGGGTACTCGCCGCTGTCCGCCGGCCTGTCGACGCTGCCCCTGGCCTTAGCCCTCATCGCCATCGCCCCCCGCAGCGCGACCCTGTCCGAGAAGCTGGGTACGGGCAAGGTCATGGCGTCGGGGTTCGTGCTCATCGCGGCCGGCTTCGGCGTGCTCGCCTTCATCGGGTCGGGCACGCCGTACCTGGTGCTGGCCCTGGCCCTGGTCCTGCTGGGGGCGGGCATGAGCCTCACCGCCGCCCCCGCCACCGGCAGCATCATGAGCGCGGTGCCGCCGGCCAAGGCGGGCGTCGGCTCGGCCGTCAACGACACCACCCGGGAGGTGGGCGGGGCCCTGGGCATCGCCGTCCTGGGCAGCATCGCCAGCGCCGCCTACCGCTCGTCGATCGACCTCAAGGGGGTGCCCCTCCCGGCGGGGGCGAAGGCGGCGGCCACCGAGTCGATCGGCGCGGCCACGGGCATCGCCGGGCAGGCGGGGCAGGCGGGAGCGGAGCTGGCGGCCCGGGCCGGCGCCGCCTTCACCGACGCCTTCAACCTCACCAGCATCGTGGCCGCGGTGGTGGCCCTGGCCGCGGCCGGCGTGGTGGCCGTCGTCTTCAACCGGCAGACGGAGGACTCGGCCGCCGCCGCCGGCGACCTGGTCGAGGCCGAGCGGCTGGGGGTGGGGGCCTGACCGTCCCGGCCCCCGTCCCCGCCAGCGCCTGGCTCGACCCTCGCGTCGAGCGCTCCCGCCGCGTCATCCTGGCCGCCGCCCTCGACCTGCTGGCCGAGGTCGGCTGCGGCGGGCTCACCATGGAGGCGGTGGCGGCCCGGGCCGGCGTGGGCAAGAGCACCGTCTACCGCCACTGGCCGGGCAAGCTCGAGCTGGTCGAGGACGCCATTCGCACCCTCAAGCCCATCGTGGGGGCGGGCACCGACGGCACGGTGCGGTCCCGGGTCGTCGCCCTGCTGCAGGCGGTGGCCGACGGCCTGGCCGACTCCACCTGGTCGTCGTGCCTGCCCGCCATCATCGACGCCGCCGAGCGCGACGACGAGGTGCTGGCCATCCACTGCCGGCTGGCCCACGAGCGGCGCCAGATCCTGGTCGACCTGCTGGCCGAGGGGGTGGCGGCAGGGGAGATCTCGGCCGCCGTCGACCTCAACCTGTTGGCCGAGTGCCTGTTCGGACCGCTGGTGGTCCGCCGCCTGCTGCTGCACGAACCGTTCGACGCGGCCGACGTCTCCGCCCTCGTCGACCAGGTGCTGACCCGCCCGGGCACCACCGATGAGTCCGGGAGCCGGCCGGCGTCGTAGCGGGGGAGCGAGCCGCCGCGGCCGCAGAACGGAGCACAAGTGAAGGCGACCGTCGTGCGGTACCAGGCCAAGCCCGAGCGGGCCGACGAGAACCAGGGTTTGATCGAGGCGGTGTTCGCCGACCTGGCCGAGCGCCGGCCCAACGGCTTCAGCTACCAGGCCTTCCGGCTCGACGACGGGGTGAGCTTCGTCCACGTGGCCGTCGAACACGACGTCGACGACCCCGATTCGCTCCAGGACGTTCCCGCCTTCCAGGCCTTCCTGGCCGGGATCGCCGACCGTTGCGACGTCCCCCCGGCGGCCGCGCGCGCGTCCGTCGTCGGCCGCTACCCCTGAGGACGGGGGACAGCTTCACGGATTGGACCGCCCGCCGCCCTGAGTCGCTCAAGTCGAGGCCCCTGGAGGCCGACGACGGACGGGCAGCAGACCTCGCAGCCCGCCACCCCGGCGGCTCGACGCACTCTGGAGGGCGGTCATGGCGCGTCGGAGAACCGAATCGGTGGTCCTTTCCAGCAACGGCTGGGCGACCCGGTGGCGGTGCCAGTGCGGCTACGACAACACCGGCCGCAGCCAGTGCCTCATGTGCAACGGCTCCGCCCCGGCGGAGTACCTGACCGACCCCACGCTCCACCAGGAGCCCTACGTACCCCCGCCCCTCTACGGCCCGCCCCTGAAGACGGGGACCAAGGCCAATCGGACGGTCGTCGGCATCATCGGCGCCAACCTGCTCATCCAGGGGGCCGAGCTCGTCTACTTCGTCGGCGCCGACGTCCCCCGGGCGACGGCGGTACGGACCTCCCTGTTCACCGGCCTGGTCCTCTACGCCATGACCGCCCTGTGGGTGCTGGGCCGGTCGGCCTCGCTGAAGATTCGTCCCTTCACCGGGCTCGGCCCGAACTGGGCCGTCGGTGCGGCCGAGGGGGCGGTGGTGGGCGGTGTGGCCGCGGTGCTGCTGGTCGGTGCCCTCCGCCTGATCACCGGCCACCCCGTGCTCGACCCGTCCGCCGCCTACCTCGCCTCGCAGGGGTCGGCGGGCGCGCTCCTGCTCGGCTTGGTCGTGATCGTGGTCGCGGCCCCGCTGGTGGAGGAGCTCGTGTTCCGGGGCTTCATGGCCGAGTCCTACCGTCGCCACGGCAGCCGGCTGGCGATCATCCTCAGCGCCGCCGCCTTCAGCCTGGCCCACCTGTCGCCGGCCCAGCTCCGCTACTACCTGCTCATGGGCGTCGCCCTGGGCGTCGTCTACTGGCGGCGGGGACTGGTCGGCTCCATCGCCACCCACGCCGTCTTCAACGGGGTGCTGCTGGCCGTCGCCATCGCCGCCGCCCACGGCCCGGCCGTCCCCCATCACGTCGCCGGGGCGACCATCGACATCCCTGGGACGTACCAGGTGTCGACCCCGTTCGGGGAGAACGGACTCGTGGCCCGGGGCCCCCTCGGGGCCACGGTCGAACTGGCCCACCTGATCCTCCCGGGTGACGTGCGCTCGCCCGAGGAGCTGGCCCGGGCCTACGCCGGGGGACAGGTGCCCGTGCCCGAGGGAGTGGTGGTCGACCCGTCGTCGGTGGCCGTCTTCGACCTGCCTGCCGGCCGGGCTGTCTCCCTGGCGGCGACGATCGAGGGCGACGACGGCCGGGTGATCCTCGTCCCCGGCGAGGTCGACATCTGGGTCGTCACCTACCGTTCCGACGGCAGCACCCAGTCGTCGGAAGACTTCGACGACATGGTCCGCAGCCTTGAACTGCCGCCGCCGTCCGCCAAGATCTAGACGTCCGGATTACGGGCTGACCGTCTCCAGGCCCTTCGGGTAGGAGCCGGTGGCCTTCTTCCAGGCCGCGGCCGCGCCCCGTTGGGCCACCAGGCGGGCGACGGCGATGGCCACGCCACAGGCCGCGGCCCAGGCCAACGCCTCCGACCACTTGGTGGACGGTGACGCGGGGTTGGTGGGCGGGTCGGAGCCCTTCCACTTCACCCAGCCCTTCCTCATGGCGGTGCGGGTCAGCCCGCCCGACGCGGCGCCGCTCAGGGCGCCGGCGCCCTTCCACAACATCGTCTCGTTGCTCACGGGTGGTGTCTTCCCCCGTTCCCGGCCGGGCATACGTTGGGGGCTTCGACAGGAAACGCAGAGGAGGGCTCCGTGGCGCAGCGCAAGGCCAGTGCGAAGTGGGAAGGCGACCTGTTCGAGGGCAACGGGACGGTCTCGGCCGTGAGCACCGGCCTGTTCACCGACGCCCCGGTGAGCTGGCCCGCCCGCACCGAGGACGAGGCCGGCGGCAAGACCAGCCCCGAGGAGCTGATCGCGGCCGCCCACGCGGCGTGCTTCTGCATGGCCCTGTCCAACGAGCTCAGCTCCCGCGGCCGGCCGCCCGCCGCCCTCGAGGTGGAGGCCACGTGCACCTTCGAGCCGCCGAAGATCACCACCATCGACCTGGTCGTGGTCGCCACCGTCCCCGGCGCCGACGAGGCCGCCTTCCGGGAGGCGCTGACCGCGGCCGAGGGCTCGTGTCCCGTGTCCAACGCCCTCCGGGGGGGCGTCACCATCAACGTCGACGGCCGCCTTGCGGAGGGAAGCCTTTCCTGACCCCCCGGCTATCATGACGGGTGGAGATGTCGTCGCCCACGTGCGACGACGAGCTCGAAAACCCCCCCAGCGAGGCTGCCGCCGATGACCGAAGACGAAGAGGAAGCGCGCTCCGAAGCCGAGTGGCTCAAGATCGTGGTCCGGATCCGGGCCATGCTGGCCCAGGCCCAGTCGAGCACGTACCCGCAGGAGATCGAGGTCTACAACAAGAAGGCGGCCCAGCTGGCCAAGCGCCACGAGGTCGACGACTGGCTGCTGGAGGCGCCCGGCGCCGACCTCGACATCGTCATCATCGGAGCCCAGCTGCGCCGGCTCAACACGATCATGGCCGGCTACTCCAAGTTCACCCGGATCGAGTACGAGGACCAGACCCGGGAGTGGACCGACTACATCCGCCAGTACGACGCCACCCTGGAGGTGGCGTGCGGGATGCTCAACATCCCCCTGCCGATGCTGCCGGGCGGCGTCGTCCGTCGTTTCCGGCCCGAGGCCCAGCTCCACATCGAGAAGCTCCTCCTGGAGGCCGGCTACGACGTGAGCGCCCGTCCCGGCTGGGACCCCCTGGTCGACTCGCAGACGCCCAACCTCGACCAGGTGGTCGAGGGCGAGATCTGCAAGCAGGCCAACGTGGCCGGCGGCGAGGACATCCCCATCCCGAAGCCGCAGGTCGTGTGAAGAAGTCCATCGATTACGGGATGGACGACCACCCCGCCGGCGGCGAGCGCCCGCCGTGCTCGTGGGCCGTCGCCATCGCCGACGACTGCGACCAGTGCGACGACATCAGGGTCGAGATCACGGTGGAGGAGCAGGACCGGAAGGGCGCGGGGATCATCACCCACCTGACGCCCCAGTCCGCCCGCCGGCTGCGAGCCGCGCTGGCCGAAGCCTTGCGCCAGCTGGGTGAAGATGTAGAGGGAGAGAGATGAGTGCCGTAGGGAGCGTGTTGCCCGGTTGGACAGAGGTCACCCCCGAGCTGCTGGCGGCCGCCGGCGAGCCGCTGGGGTCCGACGACCTCGTCCGCTACTACGACGGCGGTCCCGCCGACTGGCGCGTCGCCCAGGCGCCGGAGTCCCAGGTCCTGCGCCGGCAGGCGGTGGCGCCGGCGGTGGCCGCGTTCGAGCGCACCATCGAGTCGGCCATGGTCCTGCTCGTCGGGGGACGGGGTCAGGGCAAGACCACCACTGTCCGTCAGATCGCGGTCGACCTCGTCCGGGCCGGCACCCAGGTGTTGTTCCGCGACCCCGGCACCCGCCTCGACGGCGACGCGGTGGCAGCCCTGCCCGAGGGCCCGTGGGTGCTGGTCAGCGACGACGCCGAGGAGATCGCGGCCGACCTGGAGCGCACCGTCACCCCCCTGGCCAAGGTGCGCAAGGACATCCACTGGGTCCTGGTCGGGCGCAGCCCCGACTGGGAGTCCAAGTTCAAGCACCAGGGCCGCAGCGCGGAGCCGCCCTGGGAGAAGTTCGTCAGCCTGTGGCCGACGCTCGGGATGCGGACCAAGCTCATCGAGCTGGCGCCGGCCGACGCCGACCGGCTGGTGGAGGTGTGGGCCGCCAACGGGTCGCTGCGGGCCCTGGAGACGGACCCGGCCGACGAGCGGGGCCAGTACCTCCTCGACGCCGTCAACTCCCGCCAGGGGATGTGCGACCACACCCTCCTCGGCGGCATCCTCGACCAGCGCTTCGGCCCCGACGCCCTGCCCGACCACGTGGCCACCCTCCTGGCCGGCGTCGGCCCGGCCGACCTGGAGGCGTTCCTCTCGGTGGCCGTGGCCGAGGCGTGCGACTTCGACGGTGTCGACCTGGCCGTGGTCGCCGATCTGGCCGGCATCGACCGGGCCGAGGCGCCCGCGATCCGGGCCCGGCTCATCGCCGCCGGCGTGGGCGCCGGGAGCGGCGCCTCGTTGCGCACCCGCCACCCGGCCCTGGCCAAGGCCGCGGTGCGGCTGGTCGACGCCGGCCGGGCCGGTACCCGCGAGCTCGACGACATCTGGCGCCGGCTGGTGCAGTCCACCGGGCGGATGGGTCGCCAGCTGGGCCCGCTGGTGTCCGACGGGCCGATCATGACCGCCGGTCCGGTGCTGGCCGGACGCTACGAGCGCTTCGGCATCCCGCGGGAGCGGGCCGACGCCATCGCCCGGGTGGTGGCCGACGAGGCCGCCGTGGCCATGGGCGAGAAGTTCTCCCTGTTCACGGTGCTGCAGGCCCGCACCTACCGGATGGGCGGGCTGGCGGCGGAGGCGTCGGCCATCCTGCGCAAGTCGTTCGCCGACGACGTCATGAAGCAGGACTGGGACCGGATGGGCCGGTCCTACCTCTACGAGCTGGCCCTGGCCGAGGCCGCCCTCGGCCACCTGCTGGAGACGATCGCGATGGCCGGGCTGTCGATGGCCGACATCCGCCGCATGGGCCCGGTGACGTACACCGACGCCAAGATCGCCCTGGTCGAGATCGGCGACGCCTGCCTCAGGATGGACGAAGCCCAGCTCGTGCCCCGCTACGCCAACCTCCTCCGGTCGGCCGTGGTGATGAGCCCCACCGTCACCCCCAAGTGGGACCAGATCACCCGGGCCCGGTTCAAGACGTTCGGCGAGCGGGCCGACGAGCTGGGCCTGCCCGAGTGCAAGCTGGCCCAGGGCTTCGACTGGTTCGCCGAGGCCCTCGCCACAGCCGCCGGCGAGCTCCACGACCCCGAGCTGGAGATGATCTGGAAGCGCCTCGTCCCCGACGCCGGCCCCCCCAGCCTCACCCTGCTCAAGCGCACGGTCGACGTCCGGGGCCCCTTCCCCGGCAGCCAGTCCCAGACCTAGCCACCTGCCTCGCCGTCGCGCACCGGGTCGCTACCCGCCGGCCGCCGAGCCCCGAGGAGTCGGGGCCGCGGGAGGCGTGAGCGCCTCGACTTCGTCGATGAGGTCGAGGTAGACGCCCACGTAGCCGTCGGCCCGGTACGACTCTCGCACCAGGTCGCGCCCGGCGGCGCCGACCGCCCGCCGGGCCTCGGCGCTCAGGCCCAGCACCCGGTGCATGCCGGCCAGCAGGGCACGGGTGTCGCGCGGGGCCATCAGCCATCCGGTCTCGCCGTCGGTGATGAGCTCGGGGACGCCGAAGACGGAGACGGAGAGGACGGGGCAGCCGAACGCCATCGCCTCCAGGAACGACCGGGGCAGCGACTCGATGTCGGACGCCGAGATCAGGACGTCGGCCATCGAGTACCAGACCCACCCGTCGGGGGTGATGGGGACGGTCCGCACCCGATCGCCGAGCCCCTCCAGCCGGATGAGGCGGCGGACGGTGTCGGCGTAGCCGACGGGGTGGTCGCCGACCAGCACCAGCACCGCCTGCGGATGCACGTCGACCAGCTCGGCGAAGGTGTCCGCCAGCCACAGCTGGCCCTTGCGCTCCTCGAACACCCCCATGCAGAGCAGGACGGTGGCGTCGACGGGGATGCCGTGTTCGGCCCGGTCCCGAGCCCGGTCCCGGCCGGCGGCGTAGTCGGCGATGGCGTCGACGTCGACGCCGTAGGGCACGGTGGACGCGACCTCGGCCGGCACGCCCTCGGCCACGTACAGGTCGCGGGTGGCGTCGGACTCGAACACCAACCTCGTCGCGCCTCGCAACGCAACCTTCACCCGGTCGACCACGTAGGGGGAGAGCACCCGGCCGCCGTAGCCCAGGTTGAGCCAGTCGGCGAGGGCGAAGCTCTCGTGGATGGCCCAGATGGTGGGGATGCCGGCCCGGTGGGCGGCGTCGGCCGCGAACCACGGGCCGATGGTGTTGAGGAGCACGGACGTGCAGCCCGAGGCCCGGATGAAGCCGGCCAGCTCGCCCACCACCCCCTCGTAGCCGGCGACGTCGTTGGGCACGGGGCGGGGGTTCACGCTCACCGTCGCCCCCAGGTCCTCCAACTCGTCGGCCAGGATCCCGCCCTCGACGGAGATGACCCGGCAGCGGGTGAGGTCGGGCACCAGGCCCCGGAGCAGGTCCTGGAGGTAGAGCTGGCCGCCGCCGATGGCGAGGCTGTGGCTGAAGACGAGGAGGTCACGACCGCCGGCGCCGGTGCGGCCGTCGGGGATGGCGGCGACGGCCCGCCCCGTCCGCGCCTGCAGCACGGGGACCAGCTGGGCGTCGGACTCGGAGATCTCGTGGTGGCGGGTGGTGAACCTCCGCTCCGCCAGCTTCGCCGTCTGCCCCCGGCGGTCGGTGACGGTGACGGCCACCTCGTGGACCGGGGGGCCCGTGTCGTCGAGGACGCACCGTCGCTCCCAGCCCAGGGCCACCCCGTACCGTTCGGGGGCCAGGTCGTGGACGTCGGGCCGGGCCAGGCCGATCCGGGCCGGGCCGACGTGTGTGCCGTCGACATAGACGTCGAGGCGGGCCACACCGTCGACCGCGTGGGCCCAGCCCCGGACCGCCAGCAGCGGGCCCGGGATCTCGGAGCCGTCGAGCGGCAGGTCGATGGCGCCGGTGAGGCCGTCGCCCCGCAGGGCGTACAGGCGGTCGGCGATGACGACCTCGTGGTCGAGGTGGCGGGCGACGACCCGGATCGTGAGATCGCCTGGTCGCTCGTCGGTCAGGTCGACCGCCGCCGACCAGCCGCACAGGGGCGTCGACGAGGGCTCGTCCAGGTAGGCGGGGACGTCCGGTCGCAGGGTGCCGACGACGGCGTCGATCCGGCGCCGGCCGTTGACCACCACGGTGACCTCCGCAGGGGAGACCGACCCGGCCAGGGCCCATCCCCGGAACGGCACCGTGTCCCGCTGCAGCACCACCTCCGCCGGTGCGTCGAGGTTGCCCCGGAGCGCGATCGACGGGCCCGGAGCCACCGACCGCTCCGGCCCCCGGCCGGCCCGGTCCCGAACCCGGCGCACGATCGGGCTCAGGCCCGGAATCCTGCGCACCACTGGCGCCGCCGTCCGGCGCAGGGCGCCCCGGTAGTCCTGGAAGCGGGCGCCGGTCCCCAGGGCGGTCACCGGGCGAGGGCGACGGAGGCGGGCCTCACGGCACGTTCGAGTAGGAGGGCTCCCAGTCAGGCGCCAGGAGACCGGGGACAGGCACCCCCTGGTGGGCGCACGTGAGGGTGAGGCCCTCCTCCAACGCCAGGGGCCGGTAGTCCATCAGCGACCGCAGGCTCCCGATGTCGAGCACGATCTGGCGGACGTCGTGGGGCCGCTCGGGGACGTGCAGGACCGAGGTCCGGCGCCCGGTGAGGGCCATCAGCTTCTCCAGCAGCTCCATGGTGGTGTGGCCCCGGCCCGAACCCACGTTCACCGCCTCGATGTCGGAGCCGGCGGAGGCGAGATGGGCCACCGCCGCGGCCACGTCGTCGATGTAGACGTAGTCGCGCACCGCCGACCCGTCGCCGAAGATCGTGATCGGGAGGTTGCACCGCAGGCGGTGGAGAAAGACGGCCACCGCCCCCTGGCTGCGGTCGTGGGGCTGCCCCGGTCCGTAGGCGTTGGCGCAGCGCACGTCTTGGATGCGCAGGCCGTAGGTGGCCCGGTACGACCCGGCGTAGGTGGTGCACGCCAGGCGGGAGGCGCCGTAGGCCGACACCGGCGCGGTGACGTCGTCCTCCCGGACGGGGATGTGGCGGGGGTTCCCGTAGACCGTCCCCCCGGACGAGACCAGCGTGACCCCGATGTGGGGGCGGTTCTTGACCGCTTCGAGGGTGGCCAGCCAGGGCACGATCGTCTCCGACGCGTCGCGGAGGGGGTCCCGGGCGGCGTCGGCCGGCAGCAGCCCACCGGCGGCGAAGATCACGTGGTCGATGCCGTCGAGGCGGCGGTCGACGACGCTGGGGTGGTCGACGGGGCCGAAGTGGACGTCGACACCGGCGGCGACCGCCTGGTCGGACCGGTCCGACGGCCGCCGGGTGAGGGCGACCACGTCGGCGCCGTCGGCGCGGAGGCGACGGCCCACGGCGGCGCCGATGAAGCCCCAACCGACCACGAGGACGCGTTGACCGCCGGGCGCAACCACCATGGGGGCCCGAATATAGCCGGGCCCGTGCCGCCGGCCACTGACCCTCGACGCCCGCCGAGGGGGCCGCAGACCACCGGGCGATCCGGTCCCGAACGGATACCGTCACGGCATCGCTTCCACCAGCCACCCGACCGAGGGCGACGGGCCCACCGGCGAGCGTTTCGTCCCCGAGGCCATGGGCGACTCCCTGATCGAGGCTGAGCACCAGGTCCGCTACCGGTTCGCGTCCGCCGCCGTCGCCGGCCGGCGGGTGCTCGACGCCGGGTGTGGTGTCGGGTGGGGGAGCCTCCTGCTGCACGAGGCGGGGGCGGCCGCGGTCACGGGCGTCGACCGCAGCGACGAGGCGCTGGCCGACGCCGCCGGCCGGGCTCCCGCCGTCCGGTTCCTACGGGCCGACCTGCACGCGCTGCCGTTCGCCGACAGCGCCTTCGACCTGGTCACCTGCTTCGAGGTGATCGAGCACGTGGCCGATCCCCATCGGGCGCTCGACGAGCTGCACCGGGTGGTCACGTCCACCGGCGTGGTGCTGGTGTCGTCGCCCAACCCCCGCGTGTACCGGGCCGGCAACCCGTTCCACGTCCACGAGCTCGAGCCCTCCGAGCTGCTGGCCGAGGTGGGAAAACGATTCGCCCACGCCGAGGTCTGGGTCCAGCACGGCCACGTGGGTTCTGTCCTGCGGCGGGAAGGGGACGCGGGTGCGGTGGTCACCGATATCGGCTCGCCCGGCTCGGTCGAAACCGCCCTGTACAGCCTGGTCGTGGCCGGCGACGGCGACCTGCCCCCGCTGACGGGTCGGGCGGCGCTGGTGTCGAGCCGGGAGATCGACCACCTGGAGGAGGCGGGGGAGGTGCTGGCGGCCCAGGGCCACACCCTCCAGGCGGAGTGGGAGCGGGTCCACGCCGAGCGGGCCGCCTACCTGGCCGAGCACGAGCAGATGGCGGAGGAGCGGGCGCGGGTGCTGGCCGAGCTTGCCGCGGCGCGGGGCGACGTGGCCCGCCTGTCGTCCGAGGCCACCGAGCTGCGGGAGCGGCTGCGGGTCGCCGAGCGGGAGCGGCTGCGGGAGGCCGCCGATCGTGACCGGGCCCTGCTCCTGCTGCTCGAATCCGAACAGGAGCTGGCTCGAGGGCTGCGGTCGCCCCTCGACCGGCCGTCGTCCTGACCGGGGTGAACCTCCGGTTCGTGTCGGCGGTGGGCGGGAGCGCGTTCATGGCCGAGCTGCTGGAGGTGGTGGGCGACGCGGTCGCCGGGGTGGGCGGGAGGGTGTCGCAGCACGTGGGACCCTTCCCGGCCGACGACGGGGAGTCGGTCTACGTCGTCGTCCCCCACGAGTACTTCGTGCTCACCCCCCGCGACCAGCTGCCGGCGCCGGCCCTGCTGGCCCGCACCGTCGGCTTCTGCGTCGAGCACCCGGGCACGGCGACGTTCGCCACGACGGTGGCGTGGGTGGCATGCCTCGGCGCCGCCGTCGCCATCAACCGCGACTCCACCGAGGAGCTCCGCCGGCGGGGGTTCCCCGCCCGCCGGTTCGTCCTCGGCTACAGCCGGCGGTGGGACCGGTGGCACGGTGACGTCACCGCCGAGCGCCCCGTCGACATCACCTATCTCGGGACCACCGACGTCCGCCGGGACTTCCTCCTGGGCGGGCAGGCCCGGGCCCTGAGCGAGTGGCGCACCCACCTCCTCATCCCGCCCCACGAGCAGATGACGCGCCCCCGTCCCGACTTCCTCATGGGTGCGGACAAGCACGAGCACCTGGCCCGCAGCCGGGTGCTGCTCAACCTCCATCGGGGCGGTTCGCACGCCCTCGAGTGGGTCAGGGTCCTGGAGGCGATGGTGAACGGCTGCGTGGTCGTCTCCGAGCTCAGCACCGACATCGCGCCCCTCGAACCGGGGGTGCACGTGGCCTTCGCCCGGGCCCACGGCGTGGTCGACGTGGCCGCCGCCCTCCTGCGCCACCCCGACCGGCTGGCGGCGATGCGGGATGCGGCCTCCGCCCTCTGCCGGGAGGAGCTGTCGATGCGCGACTCGGCCGTGGACCTGGTCGAGATGACCACGTCGCTGCTCCGCCGGGCCCACCCCACCCCGGCCCCGCCGCTCCCCCCGGTCGCCGAACCCCACCCGGTGCCGGAGACCCACCAACCGAAGGTGGCGGGCTGGGCGGCGTCGATTCCCGTCGCCGGCCGGCAGGCGCTGGCGGCGGCGCTGGCGTCCCGCGCGGTCGACGTCGACGCGGTCGTCGACGAACGGCTCACCGGAGATCGGGCGGGCGGGGGACGGGTGGTGGACGCGGTCATGGTCGACACCGGCGACTCGCTGGCGCGGGGACTGACCCTGGCGTCCCTCGGCCACCAGGACCTGGCCGTCCGGGTGTTGATCGGCACCGACGCCGACGCCCCCGCGGCCAGCGTCAAGCGGGGGCCGGTCCGCAATGGGTTGTTGCGCAAGGGCTCGAACGACCTGGTCCTCGTGGTCGAGTCGGGCCAGGAGCTGTTCCCCCGGGCCCTGCGGACGCTGGTCGACGCCCTCGACGCCGACCCGTCGGCCGCCGCCGCCTACCCGATGGTGGCCGATCCGTCCGCCGGCTCGCTCTGGAACTCCCTGCCGCCGGAAGCGGAGCGGCTCCGGATCTTCGTGTACCTGGGCGCTCCCCTGCTCATCCGCCGGGACGTCCTGGAACGGCTGGGCGGGTTCTCGAAGGACCCCATGGTCGAGGGCTTCGAGGACCACGAGCTGTGGATCCGGCTGCTGGCCGCCGGCTACCGGGGGATCCTGGTGCCCGAGATCCTGGCGTCCGGCGCCCGCACCCGTCCCCCGCCCTACGGGATCGCGGGCCTGGTTCCCGATGTCACCCGAGCCGCGCTGGCCCGGGCGGCGGCGGACGGCCCCCCGCCGCCCGGTTCGACCCTGGCGCCGTGACCGCGGCCCCTGTGCGGCCGCCGGAGACGCACCACCTGCGCCGGCGGGACCTGTGGGCCTTCGGGGTGCTCCTGCTGCTGGCCACCGCCCTCAGCGTGCGCTGGCTGTGGCTCTACCGCCACGGCCAGCCCTACGACATCGACGAGGGCGGCTACCTGTCGATCGCCCTCGTCGACCGCCTGGGCCTGGTCCGGGAGGGCGTCTCCGGCTGGTGGAGCGCGGTCCTCGGGCCCTCGATCCAGGCCCCGCTGATGACGGCGGCCACCACGCCCGTGCTCAGGTTGGTGGGCCCAGACCCGGCCGCGGCCCTGGTCGTTCCCCTGGGCTTCGGGGTGGTGGCGGTGGCGGCGACGTTTCTCCTGGGGCGGCGGGTGGGCGGACGCCGGGTCGGTTGGCTGGCCGGGCTGCTGGCGCTGGGGGCGCCGGTGCTCCTGAGCTATTCGCGGTCCTACAACTTCGCCATCGCCGCCACCGCCACCCTCGCCCTCGCCCTGCTCGCCTTCGCCCGGTCCGACAACCTCGACCGCCGCGGATGGGCGGCCGCCCTGGGGGTGTTCCTGGGCCTGACCGCGCTGGCCCGGACCATGGCCCTGGCCTTCCTGCCCGCCGTGCTCCTGGCCCTGGCGGTGGCGGTGGCGGCCGGTCCCCGGCGCCGCCGGCGGGCGGCCAACGCCGCGATCGCGGTCGTGGTCGGGCTGGCGGTGGCGTTCCCGTGGTACCGGGTCAACGGGTCCCGGGTCTGGGACTACCTCTCCTCGTTCGGCTACGGCAGCCGAGCCCAGGAGTACGGGCCGGCGGAGCCCTTCTTCTCCCGGGCCGCGTGGCGGACGACCGGGCGCTACCTCGTCAACTCGGTCCATCTGCCCTATCTGGCCCTGCTGCTGGTCAGCGCGGCGGTGCTGGTCGTGGTGGTCGGGAGGGAGGCCCGGCGCCGGGGCCTGGGCCCCCTCGCCGCCGCCGCCGCCCGGTCGCCCCTCATGCCGGCGACCCTGCTGGTGGTCGAGGGGCTGGTGGCCCTCACCTCCTCCCGGAACAAGGGGTCGGCCTTCGTGGCCCCCCTCATCCCGGCCCTGGCCGTGGCCGCGGCCTGGGCCGTGAGCCGGGCGCCCGCCCGCCTGAGAGATGTGCTGACCGCGGCCACGGTGCTGGTCGTGGCCGTCAACGTGGTGGTCGCGTCCGACCTGGCCCCCGCCCTGGCCCGTCCCCGGGGGACAACCGTCCCCGAGCTCGGCCGGGTGACGGTGGTCGACGGGCGGGGGACGATCCAGCAGTACGAGGCCGCCCTCGACCCGGCGGCCGGGTCGGTCGCCCGACCCCTCACCCGCGGGCAGGGACGGGCGTGGGTGGCGGCCGCGGCGGACGTGGCTGCCCTCCTGCGGGCCCACGGGGGGGCGAGGGCCGTCACCGCCTTCGGCTTCCGCCACCAGCTGCTCAACATCAACACCGTCCAGCTCGAGCAGCTGGCGGCGGGGGAGCCGCCACTGCCCCTGGTCCAGGTGGCGCCGGTGGCGACCGGCGATACCGTCGCCGGCTACGCCGGCTGGCTCCGCCCGGGGGGGGAGGCGGCGGCCGCCTGCAACCTCCTGACGGCCACCGGCGCCGCCCACGAGTTCCCGCCTGCGGTCACGACCACCCGGATGGAGGAGGCGGCCGTCCAGGTCGGGTTCGTCGTCACCGAGCAGTGGTCGCTGCCCGACAACCGGGTGGTGACGCGCTGGCGGCGCCCGGCCACCTGCCCCCCGTGATCGGCCGGCGCCGCCGGCCCAGTCGAACCGCTCAGCGGTGGGTCACCCACCGGTCGAGCAGTTGCTGGTCGTCGACGGTGCGGCGGCGGCGGAGGTGGCGCCGCCCGGCCAGGGTCGCCGGCAGCAGCCGGACGAAGGCCCCCAGTGAGTGGAGGCGGCGGCGGACCGTCTCCGTCGTCGGCCGGCGGGCCCGGGCCAGGGGGCTCAGGATGTCGCGCCGGGCGTAGGACCCGGTGATGAGCAGGTAGCGGCCGGCTTCCCTCCCGGCGAGGGCCAGGGGCGCGTTGCGGGTGAGGGTGAGGAGCCGGTTGCGCTCCACGTAGTGGGCGTAGAGGCGGGAGCCCTCGACGGACGTGGCCGAGTGCTCGTGGCGGACGACCGAGGCGGGGACGTAGACGTAGCGCCACCCCTGGGCCCGTCCCCGCCACGACAGGTCGGTGTCCTCGTAATAGAGGAAGTAGCGGTCGTCGAAGAGCCCGACCGACTCCAGGTAGCGCTTGGACAGCACCACCGCCGCCCCGCACCAGCCGAACACCTCGTCGGGCCGGTCGAACTGCCCGCCGTCGCGCTGCTGGTAGCCGCGATCGGCGCCGTAGCCGTCGGGGAGCAGCACGTTCCCGGCGTTGTTGATGACGGGGAAGGGGATGCCGGCGACGGGCACGTCGTACCAGGCCGGGGTGGGCTTGACCGCCAGCTCGATCTCGTCGGGGTCGGACCGCACCACGACCGTGCGGTGGTTCTCGGAGGCCAGGCGCAGCTGCACCTGGGGCAGGCTGCCGTCGGGCCGGGCCGGCACCCGCAGGTGGGCGGCCCCGTCGCTCCACTGGAAGGCCCCCTCCCCGTTGGGGCCGTGCTCCAGGCCCCAGAACCCGTCGACCATCTGGACCCGGCCGGACGCGTCCTGCCCGTCGAGGCGGGCGCCGCTCAGGCGGACTCCGAGGGGTCGCCGGTCGCCCAGGCCCCGGGTGGCGGTCGAGGACTCCAGCAGGACGTCGATGAAGGACCCGGTGAAGAGGATCTTGGGGCAGGCGGCGCCGACGGCGGGGTCGCTCTCGACGGCGGCCACCAGGGGCCGCAGCCACCCCGGCTCCGTCACCGCGTCGTTGTTGAGCAGGGCGACGTAGTCGACGTCGGAGAGGTCGTGGAGGGCGAGGTTGCAGCCCCCGGCGAAGCCCCGGTTGGAGCCGGCCTCGATCACCGTCACCGCCGGGAGGGTCGCCTTGACCGTGGCCACGACCCCGTCGGTGGAGTGGTTGTCGACCAGCACCACCTTCAGGTCGCCCTCGGGCCAGTCGGTGGCGAGGACGCTGCGGAGGCAGGCCAGGGTGGTGTCGCCGCCGTTGTAGTTGACCACCACCACCCGCACCCGCCGCTGCATGGAATGGGGCCCGCTCAGCCGGCCACGGTCACGAAGGTGGCGTCCCCGCAGTTGAGCTGCTGCTGGAACGGGTTGGAGAGGTCACCCTCCTTGACGTAGGCCGCGCCACAGCCGTTGATCACCGCCACCCGGTTGCTCGACAGCTGGATGGCCACGCCGTCGTTGCAGTTGAGCAGGTGGTGGAACGGCCCGCCGAGGGCGCCGTCCTTCACGTACAGGGCGCCACACCCGTTGATCACGCCGATCCTGGTCTCGGTGACGGCGACGGCCCGGGTGTCGTAGCACCCCGTCTGCTGCTGGAAGGTGCTGGTGAGGGGTCCCTCCTTCACCGAGAAGGCGCCGCAGGCGCTGACGACGCCCAGCCGGTTGGCGGAGACGGCCACCGCCACCGCGTCGCCACAGGGCATCTGCAGCTGGAAGTCGGAGCCCACGCCCGGTTCCTTCACGTAGAGGGCCCCGCACCCGTTGATGACCGCCACCCGCCGGGTGGAGACGTCGAGGGTCTGGCTGTCGCCGCACGCCGTCTGCTGCTGGAAGGGCGCGGTGAGCTCCCCCTCCTTGACGTAGGCCGCCCCGCAGCCGTTGATCACCCCCACCCGCCGGCCGGAGGAGAGCACCACCTGTCTCCCGTCCCCGCAGTTGAGCTGCTGGTGGAAGGGGGTGTCGAGCGCGCCCTCCTTGACATAGAGCGCCCCGCAGCTGTTCATCACCCCCATCCGGTTCCCGCCCAACGTGACGGCCAGGCCGTCGCCGCAGTTGAGCTGCTGCTGGAACGGCCCGCTCAGGGCGCCGTCCTTCACGTAGGCCGCCCCGCAGCTGTTGATCACGCCCAGCCGGGTGAGCCCGCCGGGGTCGTCCTGGGACGCCATGGCCACCACCAGCGGCTGGAGCCGCTCCCACAGGAAGGTCACGGTGACGAACTCGTTGCTCATGCCCAGCTGGGCCGCGGCCGCGGTGGAGAGGTCGATGCCGGCCGGGTTGAGCACGCAGCGGCCGAACTGGTCGGCGCCGGCGGTCTTGTCGGTGGCGGTGGTGGCGTCGAGCTCGGTGCAGTTGGCCTTGGTGTTGTACCCGTTCTGGAACGCGGCCTGGGCCTCGGGCATGCCGGGGGGCAGGTCGGCGAACAGGCGCCGGGGACGGGGGGAGTTGGGGCCGGCCCAGTAGTTGTCGTCGACGTTCCAGGGGCCGACGTCCTTCACCGGGATGGTGAGGCTCTGGCCGTTGGCCCGGGTGACCACCACCCGGTAGTCGAGGCCGAGGGAGTAGCCGGCGGGGCAGTTGTACTGGCGCAGGGTGGACGACTGGCCCAGGGCCGCGAACTTGGCGCACTGGTCGGGGACGGCCACCTCGACGCTGCCCTCCACGTGGGGGTCGTAGCGGGTGGCGTACACCCGGTGGGTGGCGAAGTTGAGGGCCAGGCCGTCGCTGCCGCCGACGAAGGCGGGCACCGGGCCCAGCTCGGGGCCGCCGATGCCCTGGGGGCGGTTGTCGTTGACGACGGCGTCGACGCCCGCCCGGGCGGCATCGTCGGCGTCGCGGGGCGTGGGCTGGCCGGCGGGGAACGGATCGTCAGTGGCCTGGCGGGCGTCGACCGAGCCCAAAGGCACCCCGAGGAGGGCGAGCACAGCCGCGACGACGAGAACCCGAGGAAGACGCAACCCGGCCGAAGTTAGTTGACGGGGCGGGCGGTCAGGTGGCACGGCGGCCGCCTTTCCGACGGGGGAGGAGGGGGACGAGGCCGACGAGCACGACCCCCATGAGCCCGGCCGAGGTGGCGGCCAGGCCCAGGCGGAAGCTCTCCGGCTGGTAGCGGAGGGTGACGGTGTGGGCCCCGGCCGGGACCTGCACCGACTGGAAGAGCACGTCGGCGGGATCGATCCGGGCCTTCTTCCCGTCGATCTCGGCCCGCCAGCCGTCGGCGAAGGACTGGAGGACGACGAGGGCGGTGGGCGTCGACGCGTCGACCCGCACCGTCACCACCTGGGACAGCCGGCGGAGGACCACCACCGAGGCCGGACCGGCGGCCTCGGGCGCGCCCGTCGCCCCGGGTGCGACGCCGGGACGCTCGACCACGACCGGACCGAGGGGGTCCCGGGCCATGACCGTCACCGCCTCGTCCTCGTCGGCGACGGCCACCGTGGACGGGGCGGCGAAGACGAACGGGCGGGCGCCGGGCACCGCCGCCACGGTGGCGCCGGCGCCCTCGAACACCGCCACCGTGCCCGGCAGGACGCGGTCGCCGGGGGTGAGGTAGTGGGTCACGCCCGCGGCCGCCAGCCAGCGGGCGTCGGGCCGGCTGAGCACGGTGTAGAGGAAGCTGTCGTCGAAGCCGGGATCGGCCGCCGACCAGTAGGAGCGGAGACGGGGGTTGAGGAGGGTGTCGACGCCCCGGGGGTCGCGCAGGCGGTAGCCGGAGGCGACGTTGGGGATGAACTCGAGCCCGGCCGCAGCCACGCTGCCGTCGCCCACGTTGGCCTCCAGCCAGTCGATGGTGGGGCTGGAGGGCGGCGACTGGGCCAGGGGCACCCGGGGGTTGTAGGGCCAGGCGAAGAGCACCGCCTCCAGCAGGGCCACGGCCACGAAGCCGGCCGCGATCGGCGTGGGGCCGGCGCCGGCCCGGCGGGCGCCGTAGAAGGCGGCCGCGGCCACCACCGCCAGCCCGCCGGTGGCCACCCAGAACCCGATGCGGCCGTCGATCTCGGGCAGCACGGAGTGCAATGAGCCCGGGCGGAGCACCATCTCCGCCACCGCCACCCCGAGCCCGGCCACGGCCAGCCCACCGACGCCGAGGAGGCCTTGGCCCAGCACCCCCGGCCGCTCCCGGCGGGGCTCCCGGGCCAGGAGGCGGTCGAGACCCAGCCCGGCCAGGGCGGCCACCGCGAAGCACAGCACGGTGAGGAAGCGGATGTTGTTGGACACGTCGAGCATCGGCGCCCGGCCCACGACCGGCGAGAGCAGGCCGTAGACCGTCCCCCCGCTCACCCCCACGACGGCCAGCAGTGCCAGGACCGGCCACCGCCGTCGCCGGTCGCGCAGGAGGCCGACGGCCGTCACCGCCAGCACCAGGGCCCCCGCCCCCGCGAACCCGACCGACTCCGGGTACACCGGGTAGCGGCCGGAGTCGCCGTCGATCCCCGGGCTCCCCTCCCCGTTGGGGACGACCCAGCTGTCGACCTTGCGCCAGTCGAGGTGGGTGAAGCCGGTCTTGTCGCTCGACCGGTCCCCCAGGATCGAGGCGTCGGCCAGGTTGGCCACGAACGGCACCAGCTGGGCCCCGGCCAGGAGGCAGCCGAGGAGCGCCCCCGTGGCCAGTCCCAGCACGGCTCGGCTCCGCCGCTCCCTCACCCCGAGAACCCTGACCGCGGCGTAGACGGCCAGCCCCAGTCCGAGGTGCAGCGACGTCTCGGCGTGGCCGGCCAGGAACTGCAGGGCCACCGCGGCGGCGATGGCGAGGATGGCGAGGCGGTGCCGGTCGCGGAGGTACCAGGCCACGGCCGCGAAGCCCCACGGCATCAGGGCGGCCACCGCGGTGTGGGGGTAGGCCAGCCACACCACCATGAACGAGCTGGTGGCGTAGGCGATCCCGGCCAGCGCCGCCGCCGGCGCCCGGGCCCCGTGGAGGCGGACGAAGACGGCCATGCCCAGTCCCGCCACCCACAGCTTGAGGAGCATGGCCAGGCTCACCCCCCGGGCCGCCGTGAAGGGCAGCGCGGCCAGGGTGAAGGGCGAGAACGGGGCCGACTGGTCGTTGGCCAGGAGGGGCGTGCCGGCCAGGGTGTACGGGTTCCACAAGGGCATCTCGCCTCGGCCGTAGGAGTCCTTCACCAGGCCCGTCCACTCCACGAACTGGGTGACAGGATCGCCGACGTAGGTGTTCCGCGGCGCTCGGGCCCCCGGCTCACCGGCCCACGGTTGGTACCGGTAGAGGATGTCGGCGCCGACGAGGACCCGCTGGCCGACGATGACCGTCCCCCACAGGGCGAGGAAGACGGCGAACGTGACCCCCACGATGGCCACGCCCGCCCGCGCCGGCAGGCGGGCGCGCCGCGAGGGCGCGGTGGACCCGGGGTGCATCCGGTCGGTCAGCGGAAGAGCTGGTTGAGGTCGCGCCGCTCGGCCCGGCGCCCGAACCGGGAGTGCAGGAGCCAGGCCACCGCGATCACACCGTCCTTGGCCCGCACCTTCTTGCCTGCGTCCCGCCCCCGCCCGGTGTACTGGATGGGCACCTCGACGATCGTCTCGCCCATTCCTTGGAGCAGGCCGGTGACCTCGGGGCAGAACTCGAAGCGCCGGCAGCGCAGGGGCATGGCCTTGAGCAGGCCGGCGTCGAAGACCTTGAAGCAGGTGGCCTCGTCGGTGATGTGGGACGGGCCCAGCGCCGACGCCATCCGCGACAGGATCATGTTGGCGGCCCGGTTGGCCAGCTGCATGCCCACGATCGACCCCTGGAAGCGGCTGCCGTAGACGACCCTCGTCTCCCCCCGCTGGATCGGCTCGACCAGCACCGGGTAGTCGGACGGGTCGTACTCGTGGTCGGCGTCCTGGATGAGGACGATGGAGCCGGTGGCGTGCTCCAGGCCGGTGCGGATCGCCGCCCCCTTGCCCCGGTTCTGGGCGTGGTGGAGGAGCACGTAGCCCTCCCGGCCCTGGTACTTCTGCAGGATGTCGTAGGTGCCGTCGGACGACCCGTCGTCGACCAGGATGACCTGCTTCGACATGGCCGGGACCTCGACCTCCTCCACCAGCGACACCAGCTTCTCGATGGTCGCGGCCTCGTCTTTGATCGGGATGATGACCGACAGCACGTCATCAGCCATGGAGGATCTCCTCGCGATCCGGCCGCCTCCGGGGGAGACAGGTCGTCGGTGATCCTAGTGGCCGGCCGGGGAACGATTCGGTGACACGGATCGGCGGCCCAGGGGGGTTCGTTAGGCTGACCCCTCGGCGCTCACCCGACGGCTAGGAGCTGGTCGCATCGCAATGAAGGTGAATCTCGGCTGCGGCCAGGCGTACATGCAGGGCTGGGTCAACGTCGACGAGGACCCCACGGCCAAGGCCGACATCTACCTCGACGCCTTCGACTTCGTGCGCGACTACGGCGACGAGGTCGAAGAGGTCTACATGGGCCACGTCATCGAGCACCTGCTCCCGGGTGCGGCCCGGTCCCTGCTGGCCCTGCTCTGCGACCGCCTGCCGAAGGGTGCGGTGGTGTCGGCCGTCGTCCCCGACATGCGGGCCATCTTCGCCGCCTACGACCGGGGCGAGGTGTCCAACGACGACCTCAACGCCCGCTTCGTCTACTCCTACGTCCAGCCGTCGCACCACCTGTGGTGCCACGACCTGGACTCCCTGACCCAGCTCTTCCGGGAGGCCGGCTTCCGGGACGCCGAGCCCATCGACCCGTCGGAGTGGGAACCGGTCTACTGGAAGGAGGGCGACGAGGCCCGCTGGCAGTGCGGCGTGCGGGCCACCGCCACCGGGTCTGCCCACGGCCAGGCCGTCCCCGACGCCCCCGCGGCCGCCCCGGCGGCGGTGGACACCGAGGGCGCGCCCGGGGATGGGGCCCACGCGCCGACGGTGGAGGAGATGCTGCTGGCGCGGGTGCGCAGGCTGAAGGAGGCGCTCAAGGAGGAGTCGGCCCGGGTCGAGGGCCTGGAGGCGGCCGTCCTGCACGG